>Ga0114939_10000242_pt1 | contig 47002 bp, 38 predicted proteins | sample AshMeaCrysSpring_FD_87196 | JGI IMG/M metagenome (GOLD analysis project Ga0114939, IMG submission 87196) | Groundwater microbial communities from Big Spring, Nevada to study Microbial Dark Matter (Phase II) - Ash Meadows Crystal Spring | ecosystem: Environmental > Aquatic > Deep subsurface >...
GGAATTTTAGTAAAAATGGAAAGCCGAGTGAGTGGTAGGCTTAAGTAAGAGATGACTGGTGACAGATGACGGATATCAGTGGGTGAGCGGTGGGATTAGGGATTAGTTGATTAGTAATTAGTTGTTTAGTGATTAGTTGAATAGTGTTTAGTTGATTAGTGATTAGTTGATTAGTGATTAGTTGATTAGTGATTAGTTGATTAGTGATTATCTGTGCAGGCAAATGATGGTCAGGAATTGAATTACTGAAAATATAAATTCAATACACAAATGAACATATTACTGAAATCATATTTTAATCGGCTTTGCGCGGCGGGTGTTGCCATGCTTTGTTGCATGGCAGCCAAATCGCAGGCAAGGTTTATTGGCAGTGGGCGCGTGGAGTACGAGAAAAGCGTGAATGTGCACAAGATGCTGGGCGATGGTATTTGGAGTGAGCAAATAAAGAAGACGATGCCGCAGTTTAGCAAAACCTACCATAACCTGCTATTTGAAGAAACGAAAAGCCTGTATACTAATGGTCGCGAAGACGCGAATAAAAAAGTTTCCATATGGGCCGATGTATCGAAAGAAAACGTAACATACACCGATGTGGAAGCGGGCAGACAGATACTGCAGAAGCAGGTGTTTGAAAATATGTATCTCATTGATGACAGCCTGCAGCCCATAGAGTGGAAAATAACCAATGACACCCGCAACATTGCCGGCTTTGAATGCCGCAAAGCTGTGGGCCGTTTCAACGATACGTTATACCTGGTAGCATTTTATGCCGAAGAAATACTGGTACCCTCAGGCCCCGAAAGCGTTCACGGACTGCCCGGGCTCATATTAGGGCTCGCCTTTCCGCGCATAAACACCACCTGGTTTGCAACCAGGGTGGAACTTACTGCACCCAAGCCCGGCGAAATGCAACCGCCAACTAAAGGCAAAAAATCGAGCCGTGCCGATATGCTGGCCACCGTAAGTGAAGCAACGAAAGACTGGGGAGATGGGAATCAGTTATATTACAGCAGTTGGTGTTGTAAACATTGATTTGGACAAATAAGAGGAACGCGGATTAAACTGATATAACGGATTTGTGCAGATTCATTTATTTAGACAATTAAATGTACGTTATTATCTGTAACATCCGCCTATCAGCGCACCTCTATGGTACTGAAGGCATTGTGCAATCCGTCCAATCCGTTCCGGGCGTGAAATCTGTGTCCCTTTAAAAGCAGCAGGCATTTCTACCTATACTCTACCTTCCTCAACTCATCCTCAGATATCTGGTAAAGTAAGTGGCCGTACCTGTAATGACCCTCCGGCTCAAATGCCAGCAACCAGGTGGCATTGTTAACGCCTGCTACTCGTTTGCCCGTAAGCGCATCCACCGGAATGATAATATTGCCTGCAACCGGCACATATGGCAAGTACTTGTACCCGGTGTTATCCATCATAAACTTAGCCGCCCGCTTTTTCCCAGTTCCATAACTTACCGAACTATCGCACAGGTAACGATATACATCCTTTTTGTTCCAAACCAATTCGTTGGTATACGAAAGCATTGATGCACCATAACGGCCAACCGATAGCAAATGCAGTAGCAGTACCCCGCATGCCAGTTTTCGGTATTGCTGCCAAAAGCTGACTACTACAGGAGCAACAACCAAATACACAAAAGGAAGCACCGGCATAATATGACGCATGCCTATCTGAAAAGGATTGGTAACACTCAGCAATACAAAAAATACGGCAGCGGGCAGCCAAATATGCACATGCCGCTTCAATAGTTGCAAACTTGCACTTCGATTCGCCAGCATTACAATAGCGGTAATCATAAGGCTAATCACAAGCAAAGGCATTTTGAATAAAAGTCCTGCCACATAATAATACCATACCGGGCCACTTACAAAATACCTGCCTAGGATATTTACACCCGGATAGGTTTGCTCATAGGTTGGTCCCCCACCCTGTGCGGCGTTGTATAGAAGCCTGTCGAAGCTGCTGATATAATCGCTGGGCAACGGTAATGGGATTTCCGCAATGAAGCCCAATTGCTGAATCTCTATAAACTGCTCGCTCTTAAATTGCATATTTCGCAAAGGCATGCCGGTATGGCGAAACATATACACCAAATTAATCGTAAGTAGCACCCCCAGAGCCAGCCCAGCCCATCGCAATGCAGCCCACCTGTAATGGTGCCTGCTCAGCAATCTGGGACCGGCCATCCACAGCAGCACCGGCAGCAGTGCCACCATGTATACAAATGTTGTTTTGAGGCAAAGCCCTGTGCCGGCCAGCACGCTCATCATCCACCAATAACGCATGTACCGGGTGCAGCTATAGCGCCAGCCGGTATACATAAGGGTCAGCAACACAGCCGCCGATGGCAGGTCGCTGCCCACCACCATGCTGTAACTAAATAGAAGGGGATCATATAGCAACAGCAACCACGGTATTATCCATTTACCTGCTCCCAGCAGGCGGTGCAACCAGCTAAAAGCCACAAAAGCCAGCAGCATCATATACACATACATACAGTACCGGCCGCTAAGCAACCACACATCGGTATCATCGGGCAAATGGGAAAACGGCTTGGCCACCAGCGGCAGCAAGGCGGGAAACGTTAAGGGTGTTTTGCTGTCATCGAGCGGGTAAATGCGCTCGGCATGGCCCTTGGCCCAGCGCAGGGTATAGCCATAGTAATCGCTTTCGTCGAAGTTGGGGCTTTGCTGCGTGGTAAACCATACACACAGCAACAGGTGAAACGCTAACAGACCTGCAAACCAGCGTTTATCGCTCAGCAGCACCGAAGCCCAGGTAGTGCTCCAATAACCCAAATGCCAGGGTTTAAATGATGCCTTACGCTCCATGCCTATGGCTCTACCAAAAAGGCACCCAAATCAATAACAGCACCTTCGCCCATACGCAAGGTGGCATGGTCGGCGGGGTCTACATCCTGCATCACTTTGCTTTGGAATATCAACTCGCCATCGCGGTACAGCACAAAAAAGAAATCGGGGTACTTGTCTTCCAGCGTACCGCTATTCATCTTTTCGGGAGCAAATATTATGCTGATGCAGCCGTTTTCATCAAGGCTGCTTTCGCCCAGATAATCGTCTTCAAATAAGTCGCGGTCGAAAAGGCGCACGTTGTATTGCGGCCCGGTAAGCGGGGCATCAGTGCCCTTGGCAATCAGCCGCCCTTTTACTTCCAGGTTCATATCGGGGTTGAGTGACAGATTTTTCATGGAGTTACTTATTAAAATGGAAAGGTACATCAAAGCAAAAAGGCGGCCTGAGGAAAGAGAAAGAAGAATTTTCTTGAACCGTAAAAGCGGTAAGGATTTTTGAACTGCGAAGAGAGGAAGACACTAAGATGCGGGAAGATTGTTCTTGACAACAGAAGGTACTAAAGAGAAAAATTGGCACGCTTAGGTTTGCAAAGCCAAAGTCTTAATGATCCTTTGAGTCTTTGCGACTTCGTGGTTACCCAACACTGGCTTTTGAAACGAGAAAATCAACAAGTTTCAAAACCTAATCCAACTTCAGCACCGCCAAAAACGCCTCCTGCGGTACTTCTACGCTGCCTATCTGGCGCATGCGTTTTTTACCTTCTTTCTGCTTTTCCAGCAGCTTACGTTTGCGACTTATGTCGCCGCCGTAGCACTTGGCCGTCACGTCTTTGCGCATAGCGCTAATGTTTTCGCGAGCCACAATTTTGGCGCCAATGGCTGCCTGTATGGCAATCAGGAATTGTTGGCGCGGCAGCAGCTCTTTCAGTTTTTCGCACAGCTTACGGCCAAAGTCATTGGCCCGGGCGCGGTGAATGAGTGCACTAAGGGCATCTACTTTGTCGCCGTTGAGCAGGATGTCCATTTTCACGATATCGCTTTCGCGGTAGCCAATGGGGTGGTAGTCGAAGCTGGCATAGCCGCGGGTCTGGCTTTTGAGCTTGTCGTAAAAGTCGAACACGATTTCGGTAAGCGGCAACTCGAAAATGAGTTCTACGCGGGTGGCAGTCAGGTAGCCCTGGTTGATGAGGATGCCGCGCTTGCCGATGCACAGCGTCATGATATTGCCAATATACTCGGGTTTGGTGATAATCTGCGCGCGAATGAAGGGTTCTTCGATATAGTCAATCTTCACTGCCTCAGGCATTTCGGTAGGATTGTTTACGATAATGGTTTCGCCGCGGGTGGTGTAAGCTATAAAGCTTACGTTGGGCACGGTGGTTATTACCGTTTGGTTAAACTCTCGCTCCAGCCGCTCCTGAATGATTTCCATGTGCAGCATACCCAGGAATCCGCAACGAAAGCCAAAGCCCAAGGCCTGGCTGGTTTCGAGCTCAAAGGTGAGGCTGGCATCGTTGAGCTGCAGTTTTTCCATGCAGTCGCGCAGTTCCTCAAAGTCGTCGGTATTCACCGGAAAAATGCCGGCAAACACCATAGGCTTCACCTCTTCAAAGCCCTTGATCATTTCGGCGGGGTTATTGGCCAGGGTAAGGGTGTCGCCCACCTTCACCTCGCGGGCATTTTTGATGCCGGTAATGATGTAGCCCACATCTCCGCACAGCACCTGTGGCTCCGGACTCAGGCCCAGTTTCAGGTTGCCAACCTCGTCGGCATCGTAGCTGGTACCGGTGCTGGCAAACTGCACTTTGTCGCCCCGGCGAAGGCTGCCGTTCATAATGCGGTAGTACACAATGATGCCGCGGAAGCTGTTGAACACACTGTCGAAAACAAGCGCTTGCAACTGGCCATGGGGTTCGCCCTTGGGTGGAGGTATGCGCTCCACAATCGCTTCCAGAATGCCTTCTACACCCAGGCCCGTGCGGCCGCTGGCGCGCAGAATGTCTATGCGCTTACAGCCAATGAGGTCAATAATCTGGTCTTCGGTTTCTTCTATCATGGCCCCGTCCATATCAATCTTGTTGATGACAGGAATGATCTCAAGGTCGTTTTCGATGGCGAGATACAGATTGCTGATGGTTTGCGCCTGAATGCCCTGGGTAGCATCCACCAGCAGCAAAGCCCCTTCGCATGCAGCCAGGGCACGGCTCACTTCGTAGCTGAAGTCCACGTGGCCGGGGGTGTCGATCAGGTTCAGGGTAAACACCTGCCCGTCGAAGCGATCATCAACGCCCGTGTAGCCATAACTGAGCTGTATGGCGTGGCTTTTGATGGTAATGCCCTTTTCGCGCTCCAGGTCCATGTCATCAAGCACCTGGTCCATCATATCGCGTTCGCTGATGGTATTGGTCATTTGCAGCAGGCGGTCGGCCAGCGTGCTTTTGCCGTGGTCTATATGGGCAATGATGCAAAAATTGCGGATGTGCTTCATAATTGGGGCTGCGAAGATAAGGGTGGAAAGCGAGCGAGCGGGTGAGCGGGTGAGCGGGTGAGCAGTGAGCGGGCGAGCAGGTGAGCGGGTGAGCGAGTGAGCAAGTGAGAAGTGAGGGTGTGTCACCCCAGCCATTCTGCACAATCCTTTACTTTGCTGGTATGAAGCAAGTATTATCGGGCCTGCTGGCCTTTACGCTTTTGCAGGCCACTGGGCAACCCGTCACCAGGGGCAGTTGGCAAGTGGCCGAATACCCCGGCGGCATTTACCGCGTTACCTGGAGTTATAGCGGCATGCCACGCAACGAGCAGGTAAGCGATGCCGTAATCCTGAAGCCGCTGAAGCCGCCTGTGGTAGTGCCCGATTCGCAGGCGCCAGCATACGAGAATGACCCGGCACGCATGCCTCGCTTGAGTCAGTTTATGGGCGCCCTGCGCGTAATGATGGGCAACACGCCTGTGTACTTCACCCGCGGGTTCGACAGCGGGGATGTGCGCGGCCTGCGCATAGCCCTTGATAGCGGCAGCACCTGGTATGGCGGCGGCGAACGGTCGCTGCCTATGAATCGCTACGGGCAACGCATACCGTTTTACAACAACCCCCACTACGGATACAGCCTCAATGCCGTCGAACTCAACTATTCGGTACCGCTGCTGATGAGCCCCGGGCGCTACGGCCTGCTGTTCGACAACCCCGCCAAAGGCTATGCCGACATTGGCCGCGCCAACCCCCGCATGCTGGAGGTAGGCTTTGCCGGCGGACGGGTGGACGTGTACGTGATACCCGGCGCCAACCCCGACGAAGTGCTGCGCAACTACACCGCCCTCACCGGCAGGCAGCCCCTGCCACCCCGCTGGGCCTTCGGCAACTTTGTAAGCCGCTTTGGCTACCGCAGCCGCCAGCAGGTAGAAGAAACCGTGGCACGCATGAAAGCAGAAATGTTTCCGGTAGATGCCGCCATTATCGACATCTTCTGGTTTGGCGACAGCATACAGGGCACCTTGGGCAACCTCGACTTTGTGAACAAAAAAGCCTGGCCCGAGCCGGAGAAAATGCTGGCCGGCTTCAGGAAACAACAGGTGAACCCCATCCTGGTAACGGAGCCCTTTGTGCTGAAAAACACCCGGCAGTTTGCCGCCAGCCAGCCCCACCTGGCTACCGACAGCAGCGGCAAGCCCTTTATGCTCACCGATTTTTACTTTGGCTATGGCGGCCTGCTCGACCTGTTTAAACCCACGGCCCGGCAGTGGTTTTGGCAGCACTACAAAAAATGGACCGACCTGGGCGTAGCCGGCTGGTGGGGCGACCTGGGCGAGCCCGAAAAACACCCCGCCGGCATTTTGCATGACCTGAGTAGCATGGGCGCCAAACGCAAAATGGCCGCCGACGAAGTGCACAATTTGTACGGCCATATGTGGAGCAAAATGATTTATGAAAACTGGACCAAGACCTACCCCAACCGCCGCCTGTTTTACCTGAACCGGGCAGGCTATGCCGGCAGCCAGCGCTACAGCATCTTTCCGTGGACGGGCGATGTGGCCCGCAGCTGGGACGGCCTGCGGGCGCAACTGCCCATCCTGCAGAGCATGAGCTTGAGCGGCGTGCCTTACATACACAGCGATGCCGGCGGCTTTAGCATGACAGATGATGATGACCAGGAACTTTATGTGCGCTGGCTTCAAATGGCGGCCTTCACGCCCATTTTGCGGCCACACGGCACGGCCCTGGGTCCCGACCTGACACCCCCCGGCGTTATAGACATGCCCAGCGAGCCCGTGTACAAGCAGGAGCCCTACAAAAACATTGCCCGCACCGTGATACACCAGCGCTACCAACTGCTACCCTACCACTATGGGCTGGCTTGGGAAGCAGCAACTATGGGCCGCCCCTTCATAAGGCCCATGACCTACTACGGCATTACCGACAGCGCCTTGCTGCAAGCCACCGACCAGTACATGTATGGCGATGCCTTTTTGGTAGCCCCCGTACTGGCCAAAGGTGAAAAACTGCGCAACCTGTACCTTCCCAAGGTACAGTGGTACAATCTGGAAAACAACCGCCTGCGCGAAGGTGGCAGTTGGATAGCCGACACGACCGCCCTGGAAACCATGCCCGTGTACGTAAAGGCCGGCAGTTTTGTACCCCACTGGGATGAGATAGCCTACCAAAATACAACACAGTACAGCCTGGCCAGGCCTATAACCATCCGATACTACCCGGGCAAATTTGAAAGCAGCTACACTTTTTTTGATGATGCAGGCGAAGGGCGCTACGCCTTTTCCGATAGCAGCAAGTACCAGTTGGTGGAGTTTAGCGGTGCCAGTTTTGGCAGCACCATCACCCTGAGCATAACGCCCCGTGTATGGCCAAAAGGCACGGTGAGGCGTGTGGTACTAGAGTTGCCTGTAGATATGGTAACAGGCGGCATTTTACCCACGAATAAGCCGATTACACAGGTGCTGGTAAACGGCAAGCCGGTGGCCATGAGTGGTGGTACTACCACCTACCCGCAGGCTCGCTGGCAGGGCATCGAAATTGAATGCCGTGGGGTGCCGGAGCTGGTGGAGGTGAAGATGTAAACATTGCCCACCAATAACCTTGGACAGACCGGCTACAGATCCAAAACTTGTTTACCCATTTTGTCCCGCCATTGAATACATTTACCCTTTAAGCTTGCCCTATGTATTCAGCTATCCATAACGCACATGCCGTAGTGCTTCAAAGCGACACTTCTCGCATCGAAATATGGCCATCTTGCGGCGCTATTCTCAATAAGTGGGAGGCCTCTTTCGAAAATGGTATCGTACGCGTAATAGAAGGCTATGATGACCATGCCGATTTCAGAAACCACTGCGAAAACAAAGGCTTTCGCAGCTGCAAACTTTCGCCCTATGTGTGCCGCATTAGCCACGGCGCTTATGAATTTGAAGGGCAACAGCACCACATCGGCAAGTTTAAACTAGGCACCTCCAGCATCCACGGATTGGTGTACGATGCTGATTTTGACGTACTGGTTACCGAGGCCTCCAGCGAACACGCACTGGTAGTGCTTAAGCATCACTATGCAGGCACCGATGCCGGCTACCCCTACCCCTTCGACCTGGTAGTAACCTACCTGCTGCAGCACAACAACCGAATAACCGTAAGCACTAGCTTCACCAATCGCAGCCCACGCACCGTGCCTATGGCCGATGGCTGGCATCCTTATTTCCAGCTAAACCGCTCCATCAACGAGCTGCACCTGCAAATAGCCAGCCGGCAACGCCTCGAGTTCAACGATGCCCTTATTCCTACCGGCATATTGGAAGACTACCCTCAATTTGAATGCCCCACTTTGCTGGGCGATACCTTTTTTGACAACTGCTTCCTGCTGCCTAACCCACTCCAAGGCGCAGCCTGTGTGCTCATCAATAAAGAAAATGGGGTAGCGCTGTCTATTTTTCCCGATGAAACCTACCCCTACCTGCAGATCTACACGCCCCCAAGTCGCCAAAGCATCGCCATTGAAAACCTGAGCGGCGCCCCCGACTGCTTCAACAACCGCATGGGCCTGATACTGGCCGAACCCGGCGAGCAGCTTACATTTACCACAGAATGGCATTGCACTGAATGGCAGGGAGTTTAGGAGATGACAGTTTTTAGATAACGGTTGGCAGTTGGCTGTTGTCAGTTGGCTGTTGGCTATTGGTTGTTGACAGTTGACAGTTGGCAGTTGGCAAGTGCGGGCAGATTAGGCAGTGCGTTTCGCAAGAAGCAAAAAGGTTGGAAGCTGGCAGTGACCATAATCTCTGATCGCTGATTTCTGATTTAACTACCGTTCACCAAATTGATGTAGTGCTCTGGCGAAACATTTTTTGATGGCAACGTGGCAAAGATTCGAGAATTTACTTCCCTACAGTTTCCCGCCCTTCCCGCTTCACCGGCAAGACACTCACCCCTCACTTCTCAACTCTCACTTCTCACCCCTCACCTCTGCTACCCAAAACTCCCCTTCACCGCACCTCCATCCACCGTTATCGTTTGCCCCGTGATGTAGCGGCTCTGCGGGCTCAGCAGCCACAGGGCCAGGCTTGCCAGGTCGTCAGCTTCACCCAGGGCGCCTACAGGTATTTGGCCAATGCCGGCTTGGCGCACCTCCTCAAATGGCAAGCCTGTTTGCTCGCTCTTCTTACGGTACAGGCGGTCTATTGCAGGGGTGTTGTGCGAGCCGGGCCCTAGCACGTTCAGGGTAACGCCGGTACGGGCCACCTCGTGGCTAAAGGTTTTTACAAAGCCCACTACAGCCATACGCAGCGCATTGCTCAATACCAGGTTTTCTATCGGCTGTTTTACCGAGGCGCTTTCTACAAACACCAGCCTGCCATAGCCGTAGGGGATCATCCTGCGCAAGGATTCTTGGGCAAATGCAACCTTCCAGCGCAGCAGTTTAATGTAGGCATCGTCCCAATCGGCCAGGGTGGTTTCCAGCACGGTTTTAGCCGGCGGTCCGCCCGCATTTACCAACACCCCGTGCAGCGGACGGTTGCCCACCTTTTGCCATACTTTGACATAATCGTCGGGTGCGCTTAAGTCGGCAGGCATCCCCTCAAAGCAGTCGCCCAGCTCAGCATGCACGGCTGTAAGCGCCTCTGCTGTTCGGGCCACGCCTATTACATGGGCACCTTCGCTTACCAACGCTTCGGCTACGGCGCGGCCAAAACCGCTGGTGGCGCCACCTACTACAAACAATTTGTCGCGCAACTGCAAATCCATGGTGTTGTTTTTTTTGCTCTTACCAAAGGTAGCGGAAAATGCCAGCGCCCTTTGTGGTGCTTTGCAGCTTTTGCCCGCTTTGCCTTACATTTGCTGCCCGCAGCCGGCCTCGTAGTACAATGGATAGTATAAGAGTTTCCGAAGCTCCAGATACAGGTTCGATTCCTGTCGAGGCTACTACACCAAAAAGCGGGAACACACCTTTAAAGTGTTTCGGCTTTTTGCTATACCAAATCTAACCTGCCCTGAGTATTCCCTTAACATATCCTTTACAGATAGCCCGCCGAAATGTTATCAAACACTGAAGAAGGCGCCTTTTGCAAGTAGTGACGGGTGTGCAATAATAAGATTGGAAATCATGGAAAACCAGGTGATAATGAACATATTTTCAATCAGTTAGAGTTAACACCCCCTCTTTCAACATCATCAAACCGGGCCAATTCAGGTTGCACAGCATGCTATTGCCGTGTTAGTTTTGCCCCGTGAAAACAAAATGCCGACATATCGCTTTTGTAGGTTCTCAACAAGCATTGTGCGCTGCAGCACAACCCGCAGGTGTTAACTGATGCTTTCCCTTCCGGAAACGCAAATCCTGCATCATTTTTTCAACTTTAAAAAATATTGACTATGTACATGCCATTTGCAGGCGATTATACTATTATGCCTTCATCGCCAAAAACAACAACACCCACACCATTCAGGAAACACATTCACTTTTTCAGCCAGCTGTTTATCAAGCTGCTGCAGAAGCCAACCACTTACCTCACACCACGGTAATCGCAGGGCAATGCTTCACACCCACGTTCATCCAACGAAGCGATGAACAATACCCCGGGAATACCTGAATGCTACGAAAGAAGTGTTTTGGGCTTCTCCGGGCGTGTGAAGCAAGCGTAAATATTATTTATTGCATTCAACTATAATCGGCCGGTAGTAATATGCCAGTGTACGATTGATAATGGATGCCGTGATGCGGGCTGCATTCGGGTATTACTTTTCTGCAGGTGTGGGCGGTACAAAGCTGCTGCTGCGGCCTTCTATTATTATTTTTCCTGCCGGGTCAAAGATTACCAGCGCAAACAGTGGATCGGCATACATGGCTTTGGCACTATCTGAGCCAAAGCCATCGCCCACGTAATAGTACGAGGCGCTGTTCATTTGAAAATAATGCACACCATCAATCACAGAATGATCATCCAGGTGGTGATGACCGCAAAAGCAGGCAATTACTTTCTTCCGATTTGATGCGCGGTTTGCTTCTGCAATCACCTAGCGCACCAGCATGCGGTTGGGCACGGTGCCTCCTGTCCATATTTCGCCAAAAGCCTGGTGCGAAATAATGATGGTGGGTTTGCTGGTTTGTTTCAAGTCATGCTCCAGCCATGCTATCTGTTCCGGGCTTACCAGATCGCGGTATTGTGCATTGATGTAATAATTCGCATTGGCACAATCAACATACCTGTCATCTTTCAAACTAAAGATGCAGTCGAGCACCACAAAATGAAAAGCACCTGCATCAAACGAGTAGTAAGGTTGTTGCATTTGCCACAGGTCCATAATGGCGCTCTTGGAGCCCTTATTCATATCATGGTTTCCCAATACATGTATTTTCTTTCCGGCAAAACTATTCCACACCTGTATAAAAGAGGCTGCTTCCGGCGTGGGATGACAGAAGTTGGCGCCCTGCAAAATGAAATTGGGTTTAACCCTGTCGGAAAACGTCATGAATTTTTTAAGGCGCTGTTGGGCATCGGTGCCATACCCGTGATGCACGTCGGTTATCCACACTATCCTTACCGGTTGGTTGTCATTCTTCAGCGTTTCATTGGCATAGCTGCGCAGTATGGGCATGGCAAGGCCACAAGTTGCAAGGTTGCTTAAGAAGGTGCGCCGTTTCATCACATGTTAAAGAAAAGGCTTTCTGGCAATGATGTAATTCATTGAATGCGAAACAACACTTTAGCCAAAATCATTTGAATTTATACAGATTAGCACACTTATTCAAATGAAAAAGTGTCAATCTCCGCACTTTTACAATCGAAAAAATGTAAAATATCACACTTTTTAAAATGAAAAAATGCATCAACCAGCCAATGATGCACTATACAATAGCCAAATTACTGAATAAGCCCGCTTGCATTGGCAGCAAAAATCTTAACCGCAATAGCCAGCAGAATGACCCCGAAAAACTTGCGCACGGCCAGCAAACCGGCCTCGCCCAACAACCGGGCAATCAGGTTGAGCGAGCGCAACACCATGTACACCACCAGCAAATTGAGCAAAATGGCAACGAGCACATACAGCTGCTCGTAGTTGGCCCGCAGCGAAATGATGGTGGTAAGGGTGCCGCTGCCGGCTATGAGCGGAAAAGCCACAGGCACCACAGTACCGCTTTTAGGCCCGCCTTCGCTTTTAAAAAACTCCACACCCAATACCATCTCCAGCCCTAAAATGAAAATTACGATAGATCCTCCTACGGCAAAACTCTTTACATCTACCCCAAGCACATACAGCAGCTTTTCGCCCAACATTAAAAACACAATCATCAGTGCCCCGCTGATGAGGGTGGCCCGCCCTTCGCGAATGCCACCCATCTTTTCTTTTAGGCTAATAAGCAATGGTACCGAGCCCACAATATCAATTACGGCAAATAAGGTAAAAGTGATGGTGAGTATCGCGTTCAGGTTAAATGTCATGGGGCAAAAGTAAGGCCCCAGTCCGCTTTAGACACCTGCCAGAACCCTCATGGCTGTGGGCACAAATACTGTTTTATTGGTGGAATTCATCAGCGCAAGATCCTGTAACAGGCTGCTTTCATTGTCTAAAAAGCGAAAAATACGCGTAGCAGGGTTCTTTTTGAACAGTTGATAAAACACATCGCCCCCGGGCACTTTGCGTTCGTGCAGCACCCGCAGCATCACACTGTCGTAAAACTGAAACCTGGCCTTATCGGCAGGTACCACTGCGCCGCCTGTAGCAGCCAGGCTTTGCGCCATGGCGGCAGATTGCTTTTGTATAAACTGGAACGTGTATCCCGAAGAAGCCTTGGTGCGCCCACCCGCTGTACCAATAAAAACCACCTTACCCTGCTGCCGCGGAAAATGCGCATCCGTCATGGGTATGATACCATTTTCCACCTCGGTTATTCGGTATTGTTCAAGTTTCAGTTGATCTTGCACAAAGAGCTTAAGTCCTGTATTATAATCCGCATCGGCAAGCTCTTCCTGGGTAAACAGCGTGTACTCTACTAAGGCTCGCCGGCTACTTACAGGCAGCACATACACAAAAGCACAGCCGTGTTGCTGCCCGGTACGGAAATTCATCAGGTCGGCCTCGCCGGCGTCAAACACATCTTCATCGGTTTCTATCCACCAGCCCCTGAAGTGTTGCAGCATATACAGTTGCCTGGGCTTTAGCTGTGGCGGCTGAAGCAGCACGCTCGAAAAAACAGTGCCAGCCTCATACACAAATCCGTCCACCGTTACCCGGCCGGCTTCGGCGTCAATGTCCGTTACGTTGCCATACACCAGGTGCACATTGTTATAGCTGCGCAGGCGTGCAAAACAATAGCGGTAAAAATCAATGCCTCGTATCATTTTGTACCGGTAGCCCCCGGGCTTGAGCTGCAGGGCCCCTTTTTCATGCTTCACCCACAGCCGCGGCCAATGGTGATGAACCAGGGACTCAAAGTATCCTGCCCCATCTTCCCAAAAGCACCAGGTGCGATCGTTTACCGTTTTGGGGCCACGATCGAGCAACAAAATGCGCTTATTGTACAGAACAGGCTCGTCCAGCATACGCATCAGCAGGCTTAGACCCGAGCAGCCCGCACCTACTATCATGTAGTCGTGTGGCTGTTGCATAGATGCTAAGGGAGTGCTCATAGGCGGCAAATTAGCCGCATTGTTTTTAAGCTGAACTAATTGAGATATGAATTACCGGGTAGGAGCGACATAGCTTTTATCGCGACGCACTTTTTCCCAATATTTTTTGGCTACCACCAGCATGCCAAAACTCTCGCCATGCTCTTTGCCCATATGCTTATGGTGCATTTTGTGCGCCCAGCGTATGGCCCGAACATAGGTATTGTTGCTGCGAGTAAACCACTTAAAGCGTTGATGAATGATAACATCGTGCACCAGAAAATAGGCAAACCCGTACATGGCAATGCCAAACCCGATGGCGGCAGCCCAGTATACCCCATGCTGCAGGCCAAGCATAATGCACAACCAGCTTGGTATGGCAAAAATCAGGAAGAAGGCATCATTCTTTTCGAACAAGTGGCCGCGAGGTTGATGATGGTCTTCGTGCAGGTACCACAAAAAGCCATGCATTACATACTTATGCGTGGCCCAGGTGATGGCCTCCATCAGCAAAAAGGTTCCCAACGTAATCAGTACCCACAGAATCCAATGCATAACAAGAACGGTTTAATCAATCTGGTATGGGGCTGCCAGCCCCTTTATTTCATAAACGTGCGCAGCAGCAGGAAAAACATAAACTGAGTGAGTAACAAATGTATAGCGAAGAGGTTGTGCTTGCGAAAAGGCAGCCAGCGAAATATGATAAGGATTAACAGGCTTACCAGCCACCAGCTCCAGTAATTTTTGAAAGGGATGGTACCGTTGTGCCACTGCCAGTAGCCAAGGTGCACAGCCACAGGCTCCAGCGCCCAGTCGAACAGTACCGACAGCAGGGCGCCATCGGCCACTGTGCTCAGGGTCATCCACCAGCGCGGGAACCTGCCGTACAGTTCGCCCTGGTTGGTCATAAGCCTGCGGTGCAGCATATCCATGCTTACGCCTATGCAGTACATGGTTACCATCCATTGCACGCCTATCAGCCAGGGCACTCCTTTCATGCCCGGGCCCAGCACCTTGCCGTACCTGTACTCACCAAAAAGCAGGCCCGTGTTTACCCCCACCAGTTCGCTGGCGAAGCCAATGCCAAAGCTGGCTATGCAAAACATCCAAAAAGGCGTTGTAAGTTCCCGCTGCGTGTACAGCACCAATGCCAGCCCCACCAGTAGGTTAAGGGGTGTAAGGCTGATAAACAGTGGTGAGCGAAAAAACCCGATAGCTATGAAGCCCGACACGTGAAAAGCAAGCGCTATGGCAGTAGCCACATAACTCCGGTTGTGGTACCAGGGCTGCTTTGACTTTAGTGTTTCTTCCATAATGCTGGGTCAAAAAAACGCAGTTTCCGCCGGTTGCTGCTACACGCCCAAATCTGCCCTCACTGTGTCGGCCACAATTTTGGCACTTTTTAAGCAAAGCGGTATACCGCCACCCGGGTGCACACTGCCGCCAGCAAAGTAAAGGCCTTTGGTGCGCTTGCTAAAGTTGGCATGGCGGAAAAATGCGGCAAACCTGCTGTTGCTGCTGGTGCCGTACAGGCTGCCCATATAGCTTGCCGTGCGGCTTTCAATGGTGGGCGGGTCCAGCACGGCCTCTGTTTCAATGGCGCCTGCTACATCGGCACCCAACATTTTTTCAAGTTTATCTATTATTCGCTGCCGGGCCTCGGCTATCATATCCGGCCAGGGCTGGCCCACATGGGCAGGTGCGTTTATCATTACAAACCAGTTTTCTTTACCGGGCGGCGCCTGCCCCGGCTCCATTTTGCTCGTTATATTAATATATACCGTGGGGTCTTGGAAAAAAGATTTGCTCCGGAAAAGGTGGTCGAACTCCGTAGCGTAATCGCTGCTGAAAAAAATGTTGTGCAGGCCAAGCTGTTCAAAACTTTTGCCAATACCCCAGTAAAAAATCAGTGCGCTACTGCTGCGTTCCTGCTTCAAAACCCGGCGGCTGCTTTGTTCATCGCCTAGCAGATGCTTGTAGGTAAAGTACACGTCGGCATTGCTTACCACCACATCGGCATCCACCTGCCGGCCATTGACCACCACGCCTGTGGCCCTGCCAGAGTTAAGCACAATGCGTTCTACAGGATTACAAAAATGAAATTCAACCCCCAATTTCATTGCCAGCTGGTGCAAGGCGTTGGTTATACTTATCATGCCGCCCTGCGGATAAAACGTACCTTCATTCATTTCAAGGTGTGGTATCAGGCTGAGCATGCCAGGCGCCTTAAAGGGGTTGCTGCCATTATACGTAGCATAGCGGTTGAACATTTGCACGGCTTCGGCCGAGCGAAAATGCTTTTGGTTGTGACTGTTGAGGGTACCAAACATATACCCCAACCGAGTGGCACTTATGGCACGCAGAACTTGTCGGCTCAGGTAAGTGCCCTTTTTGTGCAGCGAGTTGTTGAGAAACAAAGTGCCAATGCGGGAGTACACCCGCTCCGATTCGCGTAGGTAATCCTGTATGCGTTCGGGGTCCTCATCCAGTTGCATCTGCATTTCGGCAGCCAATTTTTCCCTGTTGGCCCAGGCTGTCAATTTTTTACCGTTGGCAAAAAAGTATTGGCACGATACCGGAACCCGTTCGTATTTGAAATAATCCTCGATGCGTTCGCAGGCCAAACGAAAAAGCTCTTCAATGTTTTGCGGTTGGGTAAAAAGGCTTGGCCCTGCATCGAAACTGTAACCATCCTGCTCAAACCAACTGAGTTTGCCTCCCGGGTAAGCGTTTCGCTCAAATACCTGCACCTGCATACCCAGCAAGGCAAGTCGTATGGCGCTTGCCAGCCCGGCTATACCACTGCCCACCACTACTACTTTGCGAGAAGAGGTTGATTGCATAACAGCATTAAAAGAAATAAATGTACCTAAAAAAAAGAAGCCCAAAACCCGAAGGGCAACAGCTTTTCAGGCAGGCACCTGCTGCCGTGCCCATGCCCGCACCCGCGGAAAAGCAATGCGAAACCAAGCGGTGTACAACTCAGGACGCAATTCCATATCCGAAGCAATGGCAACGGGGCTGCGGTAACAGTAATCGCCTACCTCGGCCTGGTTGGGTTTAATGGCGCCTTCATATTCGCCGACAAATACATGGTCAAACTCGTGCTCAGTAAGACCGTTATCAAAGGCAGCCTTGTATACAAAACTGAATGCCTTGTGCAGTGGTGTGGCAAAGCCCATTTCTTCCTGAATTCGTCTTACAGCGGCCTCTTCCACAGCTTCGCCCGGGTAGGGATGGCTGCAACAAGTATTGGTCCACAAACCGGCACTATGATATTTAGACAGGGCTCGCCGCTGAAGCAGCATTTCGCCTTTGGCGTTAAACACAAATACGCTAAAAGCCCTGTGCAACAAGGCTTTTTCGTGCGCTTCCATTTTTTCCATCACGCCCAACTCGTTGTCATGCTCATCTACCAGTACTACCTGCAATGTGTTGTTCATGTTCCGCTATTGCGTTTGATGCCATAGGTTTTGCCCGTGCAGGCTGTTTATAAAATATTGAACTGACTACGTACGCCGGCTTTGGCCAAAATGAGCGCTTTACCATAGTTGGGTATGCGGATGCGTTCCTCCAAAATGCGGTCAGGCTGCAAGCGTTTAATTTTTTTGAAAAGCGACAGATAGTATTTATAAGCAACATACACGCCAAATCTTGATTTAAGCGGCAAATTCAAGATGCCTTCGTATGCATGGTCAAAGTCGCGCTGTATGTCCTGTTCTATGTGCAGCTTGTCGGCCTCTGTAAAATTGCAGAAGTCGCACTGGGGAAAATAAACCCTATCTAATCCTTCAAAGTCATTTTTAATATCGCGCAAAAAGTTCACCTTCTGAAATGCAGCGCCCAGGCTGCGGGCCGGCGCCTTCAAACTTTCATATTGCTTCTTATTACCTTCGCAAAATACCTGCAGGCACATGAGGCCTACCACTTCGGCGCTGCCGTAAATATACTCCTGGTAGCCAGCACTGTCGTACTGTTGCTTGTACAGGTCCATTTCCATGCTGTGGAAAAATGCCTCAATGAGTTCGTGGTCTATACTGTACCGATTCACAGTTTCCTGAAAGCTGTGTAAAATGGGATTAAGACTAATACCCCTTTCTATTGCCAGCCAGGTATCGCGGCGAAACTCCTGCAGCAATAAATCTTTTTCGTACCCATGAAAGGTGTCCACAATTTCGTCGGCAAAGCGCACAAAGCCATAGATATTATGGATAGGCTGGCGCAAATCGGCATGCAGCAACTTAATAGCACTGCTAAACGAAGTACTGTAGCGCTCGGTTGTGAGCTTGCTGCACAAATGGCTTACCTGCTGAAAAATACTGAACATAATCTGACGGGGTCAAGAATTTGATAAAATCTGTTTGGTGTCTTCAATCATGCGTGTTTTGCAACTTACTAAAATACTGATTCACTTGTTTTGCCACCACTTCGCCGCTTATGAGGCTTGGCGGTACACCCGGCCCTGGCACGGTTAGTTGGCCCGTATAAAACAGGTTGTCAATTTTTTTGCTACGGCAGGCGGGTTTTAAAACAGCAGTTTGCAGCAAAGTGTTCGCAAGACCGTAGGCATTTCCTTTAAAAGCATTGTAATCCTCTATAAAATTGGATGACGCATACGATTTGTAGTACACGATACTGTCGTGCACGGTGCAACCTATACGCTCTTCGAAGCGTTCAACAATCTGGTCAAAATAGCGTTGGCGAAGCGCTTCATTATCGCCTTGTATACCTGCGGCTACCGGTACCAAGAAAAACAGGTTTTCGCACCCGTCGGGGGCTTGGCTGGGGTCTGTTATCGAAGTGGCGCTTACGTAAAAAAGCGGCTTATCGGGCCAGCGGGGGGTGGTATAAATATCTCGGGCATGGGGGCCAAACGGCACATCAAAAAACAGGGTATGGTGCTGCAATCCTGGGATCTTCTTGCCCAAGCCTACATAATACAGCAAACAACCTGGCGCCATCACCCGGCTGCTCCAGTAAGCATCGTTGTAGCTGCGATAAGGCTTTTCCAGAAGTTTGGTTTCGGTAAAATGGTAGTCAGCCCCGCTCACAATTACATCGGCCTGCCAGGTGTTGCTGTCTGTTTCCACCCCTGTTGCTTTGCCATTTTTCACGATGATTCGGCGCACATCGGCGCCAAATTCAAAGTTTACCCCTAGCTTTTGTGCCTGCGCATACATTGCCTGCACTATGCTGAACATGCCTCCATGCGGAAACCAAGTGCCACCTTTAATATCAGCATAATTCATCAGGCTGTACAATGCCGGCGTGTCTTCGGGCAGGGCGCCCAAAAACAACACGGGAAACTCCATTAACTCCCTGATTTGCGGATGGCGAAAATGCCTCCCAAAATGTTTTTTGATCGAAGTAAACACATCGAGTCGAAATAAACCCTTCACCAGAGCGGCATCCAGAAACTCGAGCCAGCTTTGGCCCGGCTTAAACACCAGCTTATTAATACCCACCTGGTATTTGTAGGCAGCTTCCTCCATTACCTTGTCCAATGCCTTGCCAGCCCCTGGCTCAAAATTTTCCAACAGGCTTTTAAGACTTTCGTAATCGGCTGGTACATCCCAATACTCGTAGGGCCAATACACCCGGTACGAAGGGTCCAGCCGGTCCAATTTGTAATAATCAGACACGCTGGCCCCAAACTGGTTGAAATAACGTTCAAACACATCGGGCATCCAATACCAACTTGGGCCCATGTCAAATGTAAATCCATCCGCTACCAGCCTGCGCGCCCTGCCACCCGGCTGATCGTGCTTTTCCAGGACCGTAACATCCCAACCGCTTTTGGCCAAAAAGCTTGCTGCCGACATACCGGCAAAACCACTACCAATAACTAATGCACTTTTTTTCAAGGAAGTTGTGTTTTCTTAAAAAATAAATCCCGGTAATGATATATTATCGGGATGAAACTTGTTGGATCTAGAAAGACAAAAACTTCAACGGCGCTCTATTTGAGCTTTCAATAGCTTACGAGCAAAGTGAATACGACTCTTAATGGTACCCAGTGGCTCCTCAAGCATATCAGCAATTTCGTGGTACTTAAAGCCATCAAAATACAGCAGGAAAGGCTTGCGGAAAATATCAGGCAGTTCGTCAATAGCAGTTTTTATTTCCTTCAGCTTTATGTTGCCCTCGGCCGGGTTGGCCACGGTAGACTGATTGTAATTGATCAGGAACTCGTTGGGGGTGCTGTCGAAAATGGTATTCTGCTTGCTTTTGCGCCTGTAGTTATTAATAAAGATGTTGCGCATAATGGTGTACAACCAGGCCTTGATATTAGTGCCTACATTGTACTTATCGCGGTTGGCAAGGGCCCTGAAAATGGTCTCCTGCATCAGGTCTTTAGCCATTTCATGGTCGCGCGTAAGCGTAATGGCAAAAGGTTTAAGAAAATCGGTGTTATCCAGCAACATCTTATCAAAATCAACGGTTGACATACGCGATTATGTTTAATTATTTAGGGAGTAAAACTAAACAGAATTTTGAATTAGCAAGAAAAATTTTGTTGATTTTTTTGACAAGAAATATTAAACAAACCTAACTGCTTGATTATCATCATATTCAATCTATGGAAGTCTCAAATATTTTTTGAAAGCCTTAACAGGAAAGGGTTTCTAGGTAGCCTGCAAAACATAATGGACTCCGGAGGAGCCCATTATTGAGAAAAATAGTGTTTAACGAAGTAGAGAATAAACGCCAAATAGCCTTACGCCGCTTACAGGGCAGAAATATACTCCATCACCTCGCCCAGGGAACGCTTGAACTGGATATTTTGCGGCGATTTTTTCTTATAGGTTTGGGTAAGTTGACCTGAAAGAATAACCGGAGTACCCCCAAGTCGTGTAGCCACACTGCCTAGGAATTTCTCGAAATTGAATGTATGCGAGGCAGAGGTGAGGTGAGAATAAACATAATCGGGGCGCTTCATACGCACCAGGTATTCCAGATCTTTAATTGGAACATTGGCGCCCAGGTACCATACCTTAATGCCACGACTCCTGAGCAGGTAACTAATAAACAGTAGCCCTAACTCATGATGCTCGCCTTCGGGCAGGAAGAGGATGATGGATTTATTTACCTGAACATGATGAACAATGCTTTCGATGCCAACAATCAGTTTTTGCCTGATGATATTAGTTATCAGGTGCTCCTGCGCAGGATTTACATGATTGGTAACCCACAAGATGCCAATCTTTTCCAGGAAGGGAAAAATGATTTGTGTGATGGTTTTTTCGATGCCCCTGGCCAAAATGTAGTTGTCGAGTGTATGTTCAAACTTTTCAAGGTCCAGATCCACCATGTTTTGAATGAGGTCGTTTACCATACGCTCTTGCTGGGCCTGTACCTGCGTTAGCGAAAGGATTTTTTCCCGCATTTCATCGCCATTCATTTTGTCGATGTGCGAGATTTTAAAGCCGTACTTGTTCAGCAAGGCTACGTTCAGGATGGTCTTCAACTCATCGTTGTTGTAATACCGGATATTCGTTTCCGTACGCTGAGGCCTGAGAAAAGTGTACCGTTGCTCCCATATTCGGATAGTGTGAGCTTTGATGCCTGAAAGGGTTTCTAAATCTTTAATTGTAAACGCGTTCATAACAAGTCAAATGATTTCTTGAAATCGTTTGTTTAACTATTATGTTTGAAATTAAAACAGAAAACAAACAAAATCTAACTTTTTACTTACGCAACATAGCGTTGAATTGAAAAAACAACTATTTGATTTGAATTGTTTTACGAAAGATTCAATTGGGTAGATAAAATAGTAACTACCGGCTTGCTTTAACCATTTACCAACGAAGTCAGGGCTTAAACAAACCCTCATACAGGGCATTCAGGTCATTTACCTGCCGCTCTTTGCGGAACATTTCTGCGGCAAAGGCTTTTCCAGCTTCCCCAAATTTTAGCCTAGTTGGACTATGGTTAATCAAATACTCCAGAGCGCTGCAGTATGCAGTAAGGTCGCCCTGTGGCGTACAAAAGCCCGTTTCGCCTTCACGCATAATATCTTCAATGCCCCCCGCCTGTGTGCTTACTACCGGCTTGCCCGCAGCCTGCGCTTCCATCAGCGATACCGGGGTACCTTCGTTATACGACGATAAGGCTATGATATCCAACCCAGCCATGGCCTTATCCACTTCAGTAATCCACGAGGTGAAAGTGATGGTGGCCACCCGGGGGTCTTCGGGAAAAAAGGTATGATCAAGACCAAGCAGTACACACTCGTTCATGAGTTTGCGGCGCAACTGACCATCGCCAATTACGAAATACCGGGCATGTACCCCTTGTTTTGCCAAAAGAGCTACAACCTTCAAAAAGAAGCTGTGATTTTTTACGGGCACCACTCTACCCACAATGCCCACTGCCACTTCAGTGGTGTTTAGCAGGTATTTCTCCCGAAACTCACGGCGCTTTTGATCCATGTTGGTTCTGAAGGCCGATAGATCGATACCCAATGGAACCACCGCTATTTTTTCGGCCGGGCACACCCGATATGTATTGGCTATCAGGTCTTTTTGCTTTTCGCTGAGTGCTACAATACAGGTGGTGTATTTAGCCAGCCACTGCTCGGCTTTTACTACCCACCTGCTTTTTAGCGCTCCATAGTACGAGTGAAATATGAGGCCGTGATAAGTATGAACAATAACGGGTACCTTTTCCAACCGGGCGGCAAGCCTGCCAAGCAATCCTGCCTTGGCAGTGTGGGTATGCACAATATCGGGCTTAAACCGTCGCAGTACCTCCTTAATTTTGAACAGAGCCCGCACATCGCGTACCAGGCTGATGTTTCCGCTAAATCCATTAATACGTTCTTTCCTTATGCGGGGTAAATATTCTGTCAGGTACGCAGCTTCGAACTCGTCTCTGTCGCCACCTCCGGTTATGAGCAGCACTTCATGGTTGCGTTGCAGGTACTGGGCTGCCTGCAGGGTATCCATAGTGGTACCCCCAATAACCAATCTGCCCAAAATGATAGCGATTCGCGCCATTTAAAGTGTAACCCCTTAGCAATGATTAGGGCTGCAAAGGTGTGCGCTGCACGTTAAAATATTCCAGGTACCAGTCTATAAAGTTAGATACGCCGGTTTTAAGAGGAGTCTCAGGTTTATACCCCAGGTCGTTGATGAGTCCGCTTACATCGGCATAGGTTTTGGGCACATCGCCGGCTTGCAGGGGCATCATATTTTTTTCGGCCTTTATGCCTAGTTTTTCTTCAATGGCTTCTACAAAATCGAGCAGCCTTACCGGCGCATTGTTGCCAATATTGTAAATGCGGTAGGGCGCGCTGCTTCTATTACATGCAGGCTCTTGCGGATTCCAGGCTTTATCGGGTGTAGCAGGGTGCTTCACCACACGCACCAGGCCTTCTACGATATCGTCTACATAAGTGAAATCGCGTTCCATATCGCCATAGTTAAACACCTCTATGGGCTTACCATCCAGGATGGCTTTGGTAAACAGGAATAGCGCCATATCGGGCCTGCCCCAGGGGCCATACACGGTAAAAAAGCGCAGGCCGGTAGTGGGCAGGCCAAACAAATGGCTGTACACATGGGCCATCAGTTCATTGCTTTTTTTGCTGGCAGCATACAGGCTAATGGGGTGGTTTACAGGTTGCTCTGTACTAAAGGGTACATGCTCGTTTAGTCCGTACACGCTGCTGGTACTTGCATATGCAAGATGTTTTACACCATGGTGCCTGCAGCACTCCAGCAGGTTTACAAACCCGGTGACGTTGCTGTCGATGTAGGCGTACGGATTGGTGAGGCTGTAGCGCACACCTGCCTGTGCAGCCAGGTTAACCACCGTATTAAATTGCTCTGCCGCAAAAAGCTTACCCAGATTTTCGCGATCTTCCAGTTGCAGTTTCACAAATGTGTAGCCTGGGTGCGTGGAGCTTACCATTGGCCTGTTGTATTCAATTGCCTCCACTTCAATGCCGGCATATTTTAACCTGCCCAGCTTAAGGTTAGGGTCGTAATAATCGTTTATGGAATCTATGCCGGTAACTTCATATCCTTCGGAAAGCAGCCGGTTGGTAATATGAAATCCAATAAAGCCAGCTGTGCCGGTAATTAAAATCTTCATGTTAAGGTTTAAATGCGAGTAAAAATAAGCAGGTTAGCGTTGCCGCAAGCGCTAAACAGGTAAGTGCCGGCCAACAGGCCTCCAATTTTGCAGGATGCATCTCCCACTTTCTTTAAAATCGTTCAGTTACCAGAAACCGGACTCTCATTCAGTAGGCACAGTGTTAATCCTCCCCGGGCATTTACCGTCTGTGCTATTTTTTGTTTGCAATTTATGAAATCCCCACGAGTTGTCGCACCCGTCCGAACGGCTTGGCCGGGCGGGCACTCACCACATATGATTCATTTTGGGGATTCCATGTGGCAATTGAAAAACAATAAAAATGAACACATGAAATCCCCACGAGCTGCCGCACCCGTCCGAACGCCTTGGCCGGGCGGGCACCCACCACGCATGATCATTCTGGGGATTCCCTGCCCGCCCGGTCAGGCGGGCATATGGCAAAATAAAACAGCAGGCTTTAGCCTGCGAACTAGAAATGAACACATGAAATTAGCCTCATTCGCCACACTCCTTGCATTTGCACTACTTTTTGCCTGCAGCATACAAGATCAAACAAGCACGCCTGCCACTTATCCTGCCATTGGATCTGCTTTTGGCGCTGCCATAAACCCGGCAAAACCGGATGAATATGCCAACCAGCCAAGGCCACCCTAAATCAGAAAAGATCTTGCATCCACCATTGCTATTTCAAATGCCAAAGCCACCCTGGGCAGGGTACAGTTTTACGACGAAAATTTGAGCATCGATAATAGTATCAGCTGCGCCAGCTGCCACCGGCAGGAATTCGCCTTCAGCGATACATTGGTTGCCAGTGCGGGCATGCTGGGTGGCAAAACAAGTCGCCACAGCATGCTGCTGGTGAATGCCCGGTTTGCCGATGAAATGCGCTTTTTCTGGAACGAGCGGGCAGCCAACCTGCCGCAGCAAACTACACACCCCATACAAGAACATATGGAAATGGGGTTTAGCGGCCAAGGCGGCAGGCCCGGCATTGCGGCACTCATTAGCAAACTACAGGCTATAGATTACTACAAAGAATTGCTTCAGCTAAGTTATGGCGATGCCAACCTGAGTGAAAGCCGCCTGCAGGAATGTCTGTCGCAATTCATATTCTATATTCAGTCGTTCGATAGCTGCTTCGATGCGGGCCGTGCTTCAGCACCCAACGATGGGGCGCCATTTACAAAGTTTACACCTCAGGAAAATATGGGCAAAAAGCTGTTTCTTGCCCCACGTGTTTTTAATGGTAGTGGCCAGCGCACCGGCGGCGGGCTTGGCTGCCAGGGCTGCCACCGCGCACCCGAATTTGATATTAACCCGCTAAGCCTGAATAACGGCATTACCGGGCCGCTTGCAGGCCCCGGCCGAGAATTCGACATTACACGGTCGCCCGCCCTGCGCGACCTGGTAAGGGGAAGCGACAAAAGATTGAACGGGCCGCTGATGCACACCGGAAACGTTTCTGGCTTGAGGGGCGCCGTGGATCATTACAACAGCATAACAGCAACACCAGCACAGAACCCCAACCTTGACCCCCGGGTAAGGCCTAATGGCATGGGCCAGCAACTGAATATGACTGAGGATGAAAAAAGAGCCATAGTTGCCTTTTTGGAAACCCTTGGTAGCAATAATATGTATACATACAAAAAATGGAGCAACCCCTTCCGTTAACCTTGTGATATTGCCAATACTTTAGGGCAGGAACCCTAGACGCGCACAATTGTTTACCCTTTACTCAATTTCGTACCGTACAAGCCTGGAGGCCGTTATGCCTTTGTCTGTTCATTTCGCAACAAATAATTGTGGCGCATTTTCCCAAGTATTTGGGTTTGGGAAAGGCCAAAGAGTCGTCTGAACACTTTCACTTACCAGACCGCCACGCTTGGCATATCATGTACTTATTTAACTGATTGGTAAAACAATCAGTAAGTGGTATCCACGAAAATGCTGATACCTTGTTTGCTATTCCCCCCTTTTAAAAACGTGAGCCATGATTACCGTAGTTATTCCCGCGCTTAACGAAGAAGAAACCATTGGCAGCGTAATTGACTTTGCCTTTAGCTACGATAAGGTTTCGGAAGTAATTGTAGTTGACGACAAGTCAATTGACAATACCGTAGAGATTGCCGGGGCACATAGTGCCAAAGTTATAATATCCGACATCCTCGGTAAAGGTGCATCCATGAAAGAGGGAGTAGAACATGCCACCAACGAATTGCTGATTTTTCTGGATGGCGACATCAATCCATATCCGCATTTTACACTGCAGTTGCTTGCAGAACCCCTACTAAACTACAAAGCAGAATTTGTGAAGTCTACATTTAGCCGCAATGCCGGCCGGGTAACTGAACTGGTGGCCAAGCCCTTGCTCAGTTTTCTGTTTCCCCAACCTGGTGCGCTTTAGCCAACCGCTCAGCGGCATTATTGGTGGCAAAAAATCATAATTCAACAAGGTTAGTTTTCGCGAAGTTTATGGGGTGGATATAGGTTTGCTGATAGACATGTACCTGATGAACTCCCGAATATGTTAAGTAGAAAAAGGATACATAGAAAACAAGAGCAAGCCTTGGCAAGCCCCGGGTAAAATGAGCAAGGAAGTAGCACTGGCCATCATAATGAAAGCCGTATCGACCAACAACCCAAGGTTCAACCTGGAGGAGTTGTGCGTGATATCGGAAATACGTTCCTAAATGGATTTTGCACTGGAAGAGCAATTGAATAAGCTGGACTAGCTCATTATTTTCGATATGGACAATACCCTGCTCAACGGCAGGTTTATTGACACCTGCGCCAAACATTACGGTTTCAAAAATGACCTGCTGGACCTGCGCACTTCGAAAAGCGACCCTGTAATTCTCACAAAGCGCATTGTTGTGCTGCTTAAAGGAAAAACGCAGACTGAATTGCTGGGCCTTGCTAACAGCATACCCCTGGTGCCTGATGCAGCCGAAGTAGTTGGCAAACTGAAAAAACGAGGCTACCTAACCGACATCATCAGCGACAGCTACTTGTTAGTGGCCAACCTCATAAAACAAAAAGCAGGTATAGATTTTGCCTTGGCCAACGAACTGGAGTTTTCAAAAGGCATATGCACCGGAGGAGTGAAACTGCCCTCCTTTTTCTTCAACAACCCTAAAAGCATATGCAAACACCCTATGTGCAAAACCAATGCCGTGCTCACATTATTGGAAAAACACAACCTCAGCATAGAAAATACAATTGACATTGGCGACAGTCACAACGATCTGTGCATGATAAAACAAGCAGGCCTGGGTATGGCCTTCCGGTCCAAAGATGAGTTGCTCTACCACTATGCCGATATTACAGTGGATGATAATTCGTTTGCCATATTGATTGACGAAGCGCGATAACGGAAGCAAGGGATGTGGCGCGGCCGCAGCACCATGGATGATCTTTCTGGCAGATGTAAATACGTGGGAAATCGATTTTCCCCCTACCTTCCGCAACTGCAATAAAACCATACTGTTATGCCCGATCAGGAAAAGGCTTTTCAGCCGTTTATTCATCCGGAGCTGAATGTAAAAGAGTTTACACTTAAGTCCATTTTGCTGGGCAGTTTGTTCGGCATCATTTTTGGCGCCGCCACGGTGTACCTTGCCCTAAAGGCCGGCCTTACCATCAGCGCTTCCATACCCATTGCCGTAATAGCCATTACGCTGGGCCGCAGCCTGCTCAAAACCACCATTCTCGAAAACAACATTATTCAAACCACGGGCTCGGCCGGCGAAAGCATAGCAGCAGGGGTGGTATTTACCCTGCCCGGTTTCCTGTTTTTGAGCGACCCCGACAGCGCCAGTAACTTCAACTACTGGACCATTTTCATCCTGGCCACTTTTGGCGGTATACTGGGAACCCTTATGATGATACCCCTGCGCCGCAGCCTCATTGTAAAAGAACATGGTGTGCTACCCTACCCCGAAGGAACGGCATGCGCCAGCGTACTGAAAGCCGGTGAAAAAGGCGGCGACTTTGCCAAAACCGCGTTTAAAGGCCTGGGCTTTGCATTTGGCTATGCCCTGCTTCAAAAAATACTGCATGTAATAGCCGAAACGCCGGCCTTCATGACCAAACAGGCCAACAAGTTTTTTCCTTCGGCAAAAATCAGCGGCGAAATAACACCGGAATATATGGGCGTGGGCTACATCATTGGCCCCAAGATATCGGGGGTGCTGGTAGCAGGCGGCGTGCTCAGTTGGTTTGTATTTATTCCGCTGCTGGCTAGCCTGGTACCGCACGATATGATTGCGCTGCAGCTGGTGAAGCTTGGCTACCTGAAAGATATAGCCACCAACGGAGGGCCCGGTGGTTGGGATGCAGCCACCCACACTTTTAGCGATTACAGCGTGGCATTGTACCGGGCTTACATACGTCAAATAGGGGCAGGTGCTGTGGCAGCAGGTGGTTTTATTACGCTTTTCAAAACTATACCTACCATTATTTCCTCTTTTAAGGGAAGCCTTGGCTCACTGGGCGGCAATGGGGCAAAAGGCGCAACCGCAGCAAGCCGTACCGAACGCGACCTGAGCATGAAAGTGGTAGGCCTGGGCAGCCTGGGATTAATAATCCTTATCAGTATATTGCCGCAAGTACCCGGCGAAAGCATTGTAAGCAAACTGTTGCTGGGCGTACTCATCATCATTTTCGGGGCATTTTTTGTAACCGTAGCCTCCCGCATTGTAGGTCTTATTGGCAGCAGCAACAGCCCCATCAGCGGCATGACCATTGCCACCCTCATGGGCACTTGCCTTATATTTATTGCCATTGGCTGGACGGGTAAAGTGTACGAACCCATGGCCCTGGTGGTGGGTAGCATGATATGCATAGCCGCTGCCAACGCGGGCGCCACCTCGCAAGACCTGAAGACAGGCTACATCGTGGGCGCCACACCCCGCAGCCAGCAAATAGCCTTGTTTATTGGTGCCATAGTTTCGTCTATCGCCATTGGTATTACCGTACAAATACTCGACAGGCCCAGCGCCGAACTGGCCGCACAAGGCATTACGCATGCCATTGGCACCGATAAGTTTCCGGCACCCCAGGGCACCCTGATGGCTACACTCATCAAAGGCATATTGTCGTTCAACCTCGACTGGCAGTTTGTACTGGTAGGCGCCTGCATTGCCATTGTGGTAGAGCTATGCGGCATTAAAGCCCTCAGCTTTGCCATTGGCATTTACCTGCCGCTGAGCACCACGCTGCCCATTTTTATTGGCGGGGCCATCCGGGGTATTGTAGACTGGAGCAAAAAGAAGAGCGGCAAGGAAATACACCCCGAAGAGGAAGACCTTGGAAAAGGAAACTTGTTTGCCACCGGCCTGGTTGCAGGCGGCGCCCTGGCGGGTGTTATTGTGGCAGGCCTCCTTGCATTCGACAAGCCGGCTAAGTTTTTGGAGAAACTAAGTACCGAGCATTGGTTGATGGAATTCACAGGAAGCCAAACCAATTATTTCTTGCTGGGTGTGGCATTCTTCGCGTTTATGGGCTTTACGCTGTACCGGGTAGCTCGAAAAGACTAAGCAAAAACCAATGTGGCCAGCCTGATTTGATACATTGATGAAGTCTGTTTTTGCATTGTAACCCGCGACAATTAACTTCGAAACAAACAACCAGTTTTGACCATGAGAAAAGTTTCAGACATATTGCAGAAGAAGAACCGGCCACCTATAACCGTTTCTGTTGATTCGCCGGTTATTGAAGCGCTGCGCATTATGGCAGAAAATGATATTGGATCGGTAGTAGTAACCCAGCACGGCAAATACGCAGGTATCATTACCGAACGCGACTATAGCCGCAAGGTAATTCTGCAGGGCAAAAGCAGTTCGGACACCAAGGTGGCCGATATTATGACTACGGACCTGCAAAAACTATCGCCAACCGACACGGTGGAGCGCTGTTCGGAGCTCATGAGCGCCAAACATGTGCGCTACCTGCCTGTATTTGACAACGAAAATTTTGTGGGCATCATTTCCATGACCGATGTGGTGCAAGCTACCCTGCACAATCAGCGCGAAATGATTATGCATCTGCAGAGTTATCTCAACAGTTAAGTAGCCCACTGCATGGGCAAATAAAAAAACCACCGGCGATGCAAAAACGAAAGCCGGTGGTTTTTTGCTGCTAAAAATGCAGCTCTTTGTTATCGAATCTGGAACAGGTAGTCGTTGCGCATGAACTGACGGCGCACATCAAGCAGATCGCGCAGAATACTGCCGTCGATGAGGTTGCCTTTGTTTTCGAGCACGAAACCACCAATAATTTTTGGGTCAACTTTCGAGACCAAATCCACCTTCAGATGACTGAATTCGATGAGGCGCTTTACGATTTCAGCTTTTATTTCATCACTTATAGGTACTGCAGTGGTAAGATTTATACGCACAATACCTTTAATGGCCCGGTATTGCTCGCCAAAGGCTTCCAGTATTTCGGGCAAAACCATTTCGCGGCGTTTGGTCACGAGCAGTCTTACAAAACGGCTCATCAAATCGCCAAGTTTGTCCCTAGTTATTGCATCAATAGCCTTTACTTTTCTACCTGCATCTATGATAGGCGAACGTAGCAGTAGCATAAAGTCGCGGCTCTGCTGGCACAATGCATGCAGCAAAAGCACATCGTCGTGTACCCGGTCAAGTTGATTCAGTTCGCTGGCCAGGTCCACCAGGCTTTTGGCGTATCGGGCGGATAGTCGTGGATTTGTCATGGTATTTGCTTTCGCAGAAATTCGATTTAGGCGCGGCAGATTAGAGCTTCAGCGAATCGGCAATGAGGTGATTGATATAATCTTCGTGCTCTTTCTTATTGCTTAGTTCGCGGCGCAACACCTTTTCGGTTACCTCCAGCACCAATGTACCTACCTGGTTCTTTACCTCGGTAAGAGCGGCCATTTTTTGATTATTAATGGCAATTTGCGCGTCGGCCACAATGCGGTTGGCTTCTTCTTTAGCTTTATTTTTTGCCTCGTTCACCATGCGATCACGTGTTTCCTTCGCTTCCTTCAGCAGTTGGGCACGCTCTTCGCGGGCTTGTGCCAGCAGGGCTTCATTTTCGCTTTGCAACTGTGCCATTTCGGCCTTTACGCGGTCGGCGGTGGCAATGCTGTCGGCAATTTTTGCTTCCCTGTCGTTCAGGCTTCTCAAAATAGGTTTCCAGGCAAACTTTTTTAACAACCATACCAGCACCAGAAAAGCTACCAAGTTCCAAATAATCAGGCCAAGGCCGGGACTCAACAATTCCATAAATGGTTTTTTGACTTTTTATCTTGAAGTGGAAAACAATGCTAGGTAAAACCGCACCCTCGGCCCTGTGCGTTGGGTACGGCTTTTTCGTTTTGCCTGGCACTTATGCCTTAAACACAGCCAGCAGACCGGCTACAGCAGCCAGCAGGGCCACACCTTCTACAAAGGCGGCAGTAAGGATCATAGCGCCGCGGATGTCGTTTGCAGCCTCGGGCTGGCGGGCAATACTTTCGGTAGCGCCCTTACCAATTTGGCCAATACCAATACCTGCGCCAATAGCGGCCAGGCCGGCACCAATGGCACCACCCAGGTGGCTCGTGCTTACATCCAGCAGAATGTTCATCAATTGCATAACAAAGGGTATTTAAAATGAAAGAAAACCAAGTTTTTTTTATCTCTGATCTCTGAGTTGCGATCTCTGATTTTGGACCTCTGATTTCAAATTTTTGCTTTTAAGCCAAGTTTCCACATCTCAACCTTAACCTCCTCATTTCTCACCCCTCACCTCTCACTTCTCACCCCTCACTCCTCACTCCTCTCACTTCTCACCTCTGATTAATGATGCTCATTATGATCACCATGCTCAAAACTCTGGCCTATAAACACCGCCGTGAGGTTGGTGAAAATGAATGCCTGAATAAATGCTACCAGCACTTCGATGGCATAAATGAACACCGCCAAGGCTACAAATACAGGCGAGGTACCCAGGCCAAGCGCCTTGCTCATAGCGCCAAATATGAAAATGAGGATAATGAAACTTAAAATGATAACGTGCCCTGCCACCATGTTGGCAAAAAGACGAATCATGAGGGCGAAAGGCTTGGTGATAATGCCCATCAGTTCTACCGGCATCATAATAAACTTAACGGGAACGGGTACACCAGGAAACCAAAATACATGGCCCCAGAAATGCCGGTTGGTACTTAATAAGATGATGATAAACGAGATGAGCGCCAGTACGCCGGTAAGGGCTATGTTGCCTGTTACGTTGGCCGAGCCAGGTATCAGGCCCATCAGGTTGTTGATAAGAATAAAGAAAAACACGGTAAGTAGCAGCGGCAGGTAGCGCTGGTATTTGTGGCCCAGGTTGGGCTTTGCTACTTCGTCGCGCACAAAGGTGATAACCGGTTCGATGGCCCCCTGTAAGCCAGAAGGAGCTTGAACACCCTGCTGGCGGTACTTTTTGGCAACGCTTGTCATGATGATGATTAGCAGTACCATCGACAGCAGCATCTGCACAACGTTTTTGGTCATGCTCAGGTCCAGCAGTTTTACCGATGCATCTGGCTTACCTTCCGCATCTACGGCTACAATCTGCTGATTCATCAGGCCCGTTACGTTTGCGCCTTCCTTCTTTAATTCGGCAATTGATTCGAAGGTCAGCAACTTGTACCCGTTATGGGTTTCCTCGCCATGATGGAATTTGGAAGATGAAAAAACCTCGAGCTTACCAGTGCTGCGATTGTAAATAATTACCGGCAGCGGAATAGAATAGTGATGATGGCCTATGGTAAAGAAATGCCAGTCGTGGGCATCGGTAACGTGTTCTACAATGATTTTGCCTGGGTCAAGAACCTCCGTTTGGTGTGTTTCGGCTGCCTGCCCGCTGTGCTCTTCATGCTCCTGCGCAAAAGCCGGCGCACAGAAAACAGTCACAATCAAGTCGAAAACCACTGCCAGCAAAGGTTTCATGGTCTTACTACCCATACCCTGTCCTTAATTTGGCGGCAAATGTACGGCCATGGGGGCGTACAGAAAAATGGAACGCAGGAAATTTCAGGTTGAGGTTGAGGAAAAGGTTGAGAGGGGCAAATAAGAAATAAGGAACAAAAAATAATAAATAAGGAAGTGTGGCATTTCGATTAATCAATAAACGCAAATTGGCATGAATGGCGGGGTAACTCGGCATCCTTTGTGGTTCTGAAATGACCATGCATGTTCACGGCAAAGCCGCCAACCATGATGTACCGAACATTGTTTTCATTCAGCTTTTGCCAAAATGCCAGTAGTTCCTGGTCGAGCACATCCATATCTGAATCAACCGTTTAGCGTAATGTGTGTCTTAGGGGCACTATGCAGCAAGCGGCCTAAACGCATTAGAGCCATGAATTGCATAAAACGCTCCATGTCACTCAATTGCAGCGCCCGCTCCAATCGTGCATCATTTGCCTGCCGGGCATCCTGGTATTGCTTCAGCGCAGCCACTTTTGCTGAACCTGCTGCAATTCGTGCCTCTGTTTTCATTTTGTAAAGATACTTTTCTGGTCCTTGCCGTTTTGGTGTTCTGAAGCAGAAAATAAGGCCAGGTTAGCTTCTGCCACTCATTGAAAGCCAAAGAATCAAATGTTGTAAGAAAAGACGATGTCATTAAGTTGGCTTCTCCTGTGGCCGGCAAGCCCAAAGGACTCCTTGGGAGAGGCTGAGGTTGAGGTTGTCCGAAGGACTCCTTTGGAGAGGTTGAGAGGGCCAAATAAGAAATAAGGAACAAAAAATAATAAATAAGGAAGTGGGGCATTGCGTTTAATCAATAAATGCAAATTGGCTTGAATGGTGAGGCAAGTCGTAATACCAGGCTCTCAATCCATTTCCCGCAAGGCACAAACGCAAGGGCACAAACTCATTAGCACATCCTATTGAGTCATTGAGAAATTGAGAAATTGCGCCATTGAGTCATTGCGCCATTGAGCCATTAGCCCTCCACCATCTCCCTTGCTGCCTGAAGCGCTGCTTCAGTTGCCTGCTCGCCACTGAGCATGGCCGCGATTGTTTTTACCCTTTCGTCATGTTGGAGCAACCTGAGTTGGGTGGTTATTTTTCCGTTGTCGGCCTGCTTGTACACATAATAGTGGGCATGGGCACGTGCCGCTATTTGCGCCTGGTGGGTAATGCTGATAACCTGGTGTTTTTGCGCCAGCGAGCGCATGATGATGCCCACCTGACGTGCCGCCTCGCCGCTGATGCCGGTGTCTATTTCGTCGAATATGAGGGTGGGTAGCTGCATTTTTTGCGCCACCAGGCTTTTTATGCTCAGCATCAGGCGGCTGAGTTCGCCGCCGCTGGCTACTTTATGCAGGGGCTCGAAGCGACCGCTGCGGTTGGCATCAAACAGGAAAGAGATATCATCGGCGCCGTCAGGGCCGGGTTCGCCAAGGGGCTGCATGTGCACCTGCAAGGCGGCATTGGGCATACCCACCTGCTTAAGCAGGCGAGCCAAATCCTTTTCCAGGGAGGCGCTCACCTGTTGCCTGCCTTTGCGCAATTCAAGTGCCCGGGCTGTGGTTTGCTCCTTCAGCAGGGTCAGTTCTTTTTCGGTGGCGGCTATGTCGCTTTCCAGGTTGAGTACCTGTTGCAGTTTTTGCTCCAGATCATGTTGTGCTGCCAGCAACCCGGCCGTATCGGAAGCGCCGTGCTTTTTCATCAGGCGGTAGGCAAGGTCCAGCCGCTCCTGTACCTGCTGCAGCCGGGCAGGATCCAGGTGTATTTTGTCGTTCAGCTGGTCTACCTCGCCGGCAATATCATGCAGTTCTACATAGGCGCTGTGCAGCCTTTGGGCCAGTTGTTCACCTGCACCGCCCAATCCCTTTATGGCCTGCAATTGCTGGGCCATCCATTTTACCTGCTGGTCTACAGGCTGCTCGCTGCCGCCCAGCGCGTAGGCCACTGCTTCCAGTCCGCGCTTAATGTTTTCGGCATTGGAAAGCATTTCCTGCTCCTGTTCCAGTTGTTCTACTTCGCCTTCGGTAAAATTGGCTTCGGCCAGTTCACTGTGCAAAAAGCGATAATAATCCAGCTCTTTGTTGGCTTCGGCCTGCCGGGCTTTTTGTTCTTCCAGTTTGCGCCTGCAAGCGGCATAATTGGCAAAAACTACCTGGTATTCCTTTGCCCGGTCAAGCTGCCCTGCCAGGGCATCGAGCACTTCGCGCTGAAAATCGTAATCGCCAAGCTCCAGTGTGTCGAACTGCTGGTGCAGATCTACCAACAGCGAAGTAAGGGCCTTCAGCTGGGTAAGTGTTGCCGGTGTGTCGTTTATAAACCCACGGCTTTTGCCCCCCGGCGCTATTTCGCGCCTTATGATGACTGGCAATTCTTCGTCGAGATCGTTGCCGGCAAAAAACCGGCTGATGGCTGCCGATGGTTGAGGTTCAAAAATGGCCTCTACCACGCATTTGCCGGATGTGTCGTACAAAACACTGCTGTCGGCCCGGTTGCCCAATACCAGTCCCAGCGCCCCCATCAGGATGCTCTTGCCCGCCCCGGTTTCGCCGGTAATGATGTTGAGCCCGGCATTAAAATCTACCCGCAGTTCGCTGATGATGGCATAGTTGCGTATGTATAGTGAGCGAAGCATAATTGTAGGGCGTTGGCCGGTGGCAAAGGTGAACCCATGCAACACGACCGGACGCAACAGGGTGCAAAATAGTTGATGAGCATGAGTTGTTCATCAACAAACGTGACTGTGTAAGATGACGATCTTGCCCAATGCCTGCACTACCGCCTATGGCAGCAGGATACGCAGGGGCAGTGGCGCCGCGGCCCCCGGGCAGCAGGGCATGGTGCGCCGGGCACCGTGCGGGGCCTGCCGTGGCGCTACCGCAGCCCGCAGTAGCCTGAAAAAAAGCCCGATACCTGTACCGGAGTGTGCCTGCCCAAGAAAATCTGCACAGGCATTTTCCCGACCATAATTGCCTGTAACCAGCGCACCGGGCCTTGCCTTACCTTCGCCCGGCTTAACTAAAATTTCCTGACTATGATGAAACATGTTGCCTTGTGCTTTTTGGTGCCTGTATGCCTTGGGGCCAATGCCCAATACAGCTACCCCACCACCCGCAAAGTGGATACGGTGGATACCTACTTTGGCACCAAAGTGCCCGACCCCTACCGCTGGCTGGAAGACGACCGCAGCGCCGACACCAAGGCCTGGGTGGAGGCCGAAAACAAGGTAACCTTTGGCTACCTGGACCAGATACCCTACCGCAAACCCTGGCTGCAGCGGCTGGAGGAACTGAACAACTACCCCAAATACACCACGCCCTCGCGCAACAATGAGTACTACTACTTTAGCAAAAACGATGGCCTGCAAAACCAAAGCGTGTTGTACCGCACCAAGGGGCTGACAGGTACGCCCGAACTGGTGCTGGACCCCAACAAATTCAGCGCCGGCGGCACCACCAGCCTCGCGGCTTTTTCGCTGAGCAAGGATGGCCACTATGCCGTAATAGGCACCAGCGAAGGCGGCAGCGACTGGCGCACTTTTAAAGTACGCGACATGACCACCGGCAAAGACCTGGCCGACCTGATACAATGGGCCAAAGTAACCGGCGCCAGCTGGCAGGGCGATGGTTTTTACTACAGCCGCTACCCTACCCCCGAAAAAGGCAAAGAGCTGAGCACCAAAAACGAAAACCACCAGGTGTACTACCACAAAGTGGGCACCCAGCAGGCGCAGGATGTGCTGGCCTACCAGGACCACGCCAACCCGCAGCGCTTTCACCAGGTGTTTTGCAGCGAAGACCAGGAGTATGTGTTCCTCACCATTAGCGACCGCGGCAAGGGCAAAGACGGCAACGCCGTATGGTACCGCAAAAGCCGGCAGCCCGATGCGCCTTTTACCCCCATTATTAAAGAGCCCGGCGACTTTAACTATGGACTGGTGGAAGTGGTAGATGGCAAGTTTTTGATGGAAACAAACGACGGCGCCCAAAACAGCCGCGTGGTGCTGATAGACCCCGCCAACCCCGCCCCGGCCAACTGGAAAACCATACTGCCCGAAAAGCCGGAACCGCTGGTAAGCGTGAGCAGCGCCGGTGGCAAGCTATTTGTGGTATATAAAAAAGATGTGACCGACCGCGTGTATGCATACGACTTTGGCGGCAAACTGCTGCACGAGATTGAGATGCCCAGCCTGGGCACGGTAAGCGGCTTTGGAGGCGAAAAAGATGGTAAAGTGGTGTTTTACACCTTCACCTCATTCACCTACCCGCCTACGCAGTACATGTACGATGTGGCCACCGGCAAAAGCAGCATTTACCGCAAGGCCGAGGTAAAGTTTGACCCCGCAGCTTACGAAACCAAACAGGTGTTTTACCCCAGCAAGGATGGCACCAAAATACCCATGTTTATTGTGTACAAAAAGGGTATGAAGCTTACCGGCAAGAACCCTACCCTGCTGTATGCCTATGGTGGCTTCAACATAAGCAGCAACCCCGGCTTTAGCCCCAGCCGCATAGCCTGGCTGGAGCAGGGCGGCGTTTACTGCCTGGCCAACATACGCGGCGGCAGCGAGTACGGCGAAAAATGGCATGAGGCCGGTATGCGCTTTAAGAAGCAAAATGTGTTTGACGACTTTATAGCCGCCGGCGAATACCTGGTAAAAAACAAGTACACCAGCAGCAAGTACCTGGCCATACAGGGCGGCAGCAATGGCGGCCTGCTGGTGGGCGCGGTTATTAACCAACGGCCCGAACTGTTTGGCGTAGCCATACCGCAGGTGGGCGTAATGGACATGCTGCGTTACCAGCGCTTTACTATTGGCTGGAACTGGATAGCTGAATATGGCAATGCCACAGCCAGCGAGGCAGAGTTTAAAAACCTGTATGGCTACTCGCCCATGCACAATATAAGAAACGGGCTCAACTACCCCGCCACACTGGTAACTACTGCCGACCACGATGACCGTGTGGTACCTGCCCACTCATTTAAATATGCCGCTACCCTGCAGGAATACTACAAGGGCAAAAACCCCGTGATGATTCGCATAGAAACGCAAAGCGGCCACGGCGCCAGCAACCTGCGCAAAAACCTGGAAGTGACGGCGGATATTTACGCTTTCATTTTTAAGAATATGGGATTGGAACCGAAATTTTGAAAATGGCGTATTGAAATAAGTGTAAGGGCCAGCCGGTTGGGTTGGCCCTTTTTTTGTGTTACGAAAAAGGGATGGCGTTTGTACTTTTATGGTCGAAGAATTAAACGAGAAAAAAATTACCATTCAACCAGAGTAATGTATGGAACTGAAGCCAATTACGACCGAGCAGGAACACCAGGCTATCCTTGATTGGGTTGACCGTCAATTTGATGCCGGCGTACAGAAAGGCTCTGCTGAAGGTAATTTGTTGGAAGTAGCCCTAATGCTGATAAAAGATTATGAGGACAAGCACTATCTTATTCCCGAGCCCTATTGAGAAATGGCAAACAGGTGGTACCCGCATTATCAGCACAATTGGCTGCCGCATATGGCAGAAATTTTGAGGAGAAGAACCTCCGCAGAATGATGCAATTTGCTGACCAATTTCCGGATGAGCGAATTGTCGTGACAGTGTCACGACAATTGACGTGGTCGCACATTTTGGATATTCTTCCACTCAAAAATCAAGAAGCGAAAAAATTCTATATCCACCAGATTTCCGAGCAGCACTGGACAGTACGTCAGCTCCGCGATCAAATCAAACGCAAAGCATTTGAACGGTCTGAAATTGCCAACCACCAACTGGCCAACCACAAAAACATACCCTTAGACACCTTTAAGGACCCTTACATACTTGACTTTCTGCAACTACCTGATGGATACCTTGAGAAAGACCTGGAACAGGCTATCCTCAGGAAACTGGAGAACTTCATTTTAGAGGTGGGTAAAGGCTTTGCTTTTGTAGAGCGGCAAAAGCGCATGATTATTGACGGCGAAGACTATTACCTGGATTTGCTGTTTTTTCATCGCAAACTGAGACGCCTTGTTGCCATTGAACTGAAACTCGGAAAATTTCAGGCGGCAGATAAGGGGCAAATGGAGCTGTACCTTAAGTGGCTGGGGCGCTACGAAAAACAGGCAGGAGAAGAAGAACCCATAGGCCTGATTCTGTGTGCAGAAAGCAGCCGCGAACAGGTGGAGTTGCTGGAATTGCACAAAGATAGCATTATGGTTGCCGAATATTGGACAGAACTACCCCCCAAAAAAGAACTGGAAAACCGCCTGCACCAGGCAATGCTGGAAGCAAGAGAGCAAATTGAACGTCAAAAGCTTCTTTAGCGCATGGTATCCGATCCTATAGAAGTTAACCAGCAAAAACAGCAACAATCGTAATCAATTGTAGCCCTGCAATAATTTACCTTAAGCCAACAAAAACGGCCGCCTCATGCGAAGCGACCGTCCTGTCCTAATCATTTAGCTATCTTTTACACAGCATCCCTACCATGGCACTGCTTAAACTTTTTGCCACTGCCGCAGGGGCAGGGGTCGTTGCGGCCCACTTTGGGGCCCACACGCACGGGTTCTTTCTTTACAGCCACATCGCTGGGATCGTGGTAGTCGTTGCCCTGGGGTATTTCGGGCACGCCGCGGCTGTCGAGCTGATCGTGGTGGGTGCGCAGCCTGCTCATATCGGTGGGGCGTGGGGGCGCAGCCTGCCGCACATCCTGCTCCTGCTCCACGGCTATGCCGCTATGGCATAGGAACTGTACAATGTCTTTGTTCAGGTCGCTCTCCATGCGCTTAAACAGGTTGAAGGCTTCGAGCTTGTAAATCACCAGGGGATCCTTTTGCTCGTAGCTTGCCGTTTGCACGCTTTGCTTCAGGTCGTCCATGGCGCGCAGGTGCTCTTTCCAGGCTTCGTCCAGCAGGCCCAGGGTAATGCTGCGCTCCATGGCATTGAGTAGTTCGCTGCCGCCGCTGTTCACCGTTTTATCCAGGTTGGCCAACACCTGCATGGCTTTGCGACCGTCGGTAAAGGGTACCACCACGTTTTCGATATGGCTGCCCTGCTGGGTTCGGATGTTTTTAAACACCGGAAGCGCCTGCGCGGCTACGGTTTGCTTTTTGCGCTGGTAATTGTTAGTGGCCTCTTCGTACAGCTTCTGGGCCAGTTCCTGCTCATTGCCGCGGTCAAACTCGTCATGGCCAATAGCGCTGTCCACCGCCAGGTTTACAATAGCCGATAGCTTGAAGCCTTCAAAATCGTTCTGTTCTTTAAAGGTGCCAATGATATCTGCCGCTACGGTATAGAAAGCATTATCAAGGTCGAGGGCAAGGCGTTCTCCAAACAAGGCGTGGCGGCGGCGGGTGTAGATAACGCTGCGCTGCTTGTTCATCACGTCGTCGTACTCCAGCAGGCGCTTGCGTATGCCGAAGTTGTTTTCTTCCACCTTGCGCTGGGCACGTTCAATGCTTTTGGTAATCATGCTGTGCTGGATTACCTCACCTTCTTTGTATCCCATGCGGTCCATGAGGCCGGCAATGCGGTCGCTGCCAAACATGCGCATCAGGTCATCTTCCAGGCTCACGAAGAACTGTGAGCTACCGGGGTCGCCCTGGCGGCCTGCGCGGCCACGGAGCTGGCGGTCTACCCGGCGGCTGTCGTGGCGCTCGGTGCCTACTATAGCCAGGCCACCGGCATCCTTTACGCCGGGCCCCAGCTTGATGTCGGTACCACGGCCGGCCATGTTGGTGGCAATGGTTACGTTGCCCGGCATACCGGCTTCGGCCACCACCTGTGCTTCACGGGCGTGCTGCTTGGCGTTCAGCACGTTGTGCGGTATCTTTTTTACCTGCAGCATTTTGCTCAGCAGTTCGCTCACGGCCACATCGGTAGTACCTACCAGTATGGGACGGCCAGCATCGCGCAGCTTTTCAATTTCTTCTATTACGGCCCCGTACTTTTCACGTTTGGTTTTGTACACCAGGTCGTCCTGGTCGTTGCGCACTATTTTCAGGTTGGTGGGTATGGTTACCACATCCAGCTTGTAAATGTTCCAGAATTCGCCTGCTTCCGTTTCGGCCGTACCGGTCATGCCGGCCAGCTTGTGGTACATGCGGAAATAGTTTTGCAGCGTAATGGTGGCGTAGGTTTGGGTAGCGGCTTCAATCTTCACATTTTCCTTGGCTTCAATAGCCTGGTGCAGGCCATCGCTGTAGCGGCGTCCGTCGAGGATACGGCCGGTTTGCTCGTCCACTATTTTCACCTGCCCTTCCAGCACCACGTATTCCACGTCGCGTTCAAAAAGGGTGTATGCTTTCAACAGTTGCTGCACAGTGTGTATACGATCAGCCTTGGCTGCATATTCGTTCAGGAGTGCCTCTTTTTTCTGAAGCTTTTCTTCAGATGCCGCTTCCATTTTTTCTATTTCTGCCAGCTTAACGCTCAGGTCGGGCAGCACAAAAAATTCGGGGTCTTCGCCACTGCGGGTTATTTCGGCCAGGCCCTTGTCGGTCAGGTCTACCTGGTTGTTCTTTTCGTCTATGTAAAAGTACAGGCCCTCGTCTACCTTGGGCATTTCCTTGCTTTGGTCGGCCAGGTAATAGTTTTCTACCTTCTGCAGTTTGACCTTTATGCCCGGCTCGCTCAAAAATTTGATGAGGGCGCCGGTTTTGGGCAGGCCGCGGTATGCACGCATCAGGGCAAGGCCGCCATCTTTAGGGTCGTCGTTGCCATCGGCTATTTTCTTTTTGGCCTCAATCAGTGAGTTATTCACCACGCGACGCTGCAGTTCTACTAACTGCGCCACGCGGGGTTTCAGAATGTGAAACTGCTGGTCGTCGCCGCGGGGCACCGGGCCGCTGATGATGAGCGGGGTACGGGCATCGTCAATCAACACGCTGTCCACCTCATCCACCATGGCGTAGTTGTGTTTGCGCTGCACCATTTCTTCGGGGTTGTGCACCATATTGTCGCGCAGGTAGTCAAAGCCAAATTCGTTATTGGTGCCGTAGGTAATGTCGGCCAGGTAAGCGTTGCGGCGCATGCCACTGTTGGGCTGGTGCTTGTCTATGCAATCCACGGTAATACCCAGCCATTCAAAAATGGGTCCGTTCCACTCGCTGTCGCGGCGGGCCAAGTAGTCGTTTACGGTTACAATGTGCACGCCCTCGCCTGCCAGTGCGTTTAGGTAGGCGGGCAGGGTGCTCACCAGTGTTTTACCTTCACCGGTGGCCATTTCACTTATTTTACCCTGGTGTAGTACAATACCACCAATGAGCTGTACATCGTAGTGCACCATGTTCCAGGTAACGGAGCCGCCGGCTGCCATCCAGGTATTTTTGAAAATAGACAGGTCACCGTCGATAGTGATGTGTTCCTTTCCCCGGCCGGCCAGTTCGCGGTCAAGTTCAGTAGCGGTAGACACCAATGTTTCATTTTCCTTAAAGCGGCGGCTAGTTTCTTTTACCACGGCAAATGCTTCGGGCAAAATCTGCATCAGCACCTCTTCTATTTGCTTGTCGCGTTCCTTTATCAGTTTGTCTATATCCTGGTAAATAGCGTCTTTTTCGGTAAGCTGGTCGGTGGGCAGAGCTTCAGCTTCCTCTTTGCGCTCAGCAATATGGGCGTCCATGTCGGCCAAATGGGCTTTAATACGTTGCTTAAAATCAGCTGTTTTACCTCGCAGCTCATCGTTTGTAAGCGATTGATAATCAGCAAAAAATTTGTTTATCTGGACAACCAGGGGCTGAATCTGTTTTACGTCCTTTTCGCTTTTGCTGCCACCCAGCAGTTTTGAAAGAAATCCGAGCATATAGTTTTTACCCTATGTAGGGTATTTTTTTGTTTAAAAAATGCAGAACCTTTACCGGGCAAATACCATGCTGTACTAAACAGGTAGTCAAAATGTCAGGCTAGTATTTGCGGGCGGCAAAGGTAAGGCATAACACGGTGAGGCTGAAAACAGTAAGCCGGCGATCTAACCGAACGGTTAGGTAGCATATGCAGCAGGTTGACACCTGCCCGCGGCACTCGAACTAACCTTATACCCGGCAACACAAAACAACCAACATCATGAAGAAGCTATTAACACTTGCTGCTGCGCTACCGGTTATGTTCATTTGTTTTGCTCAACCACCCGGCACAGCCCGCATCAACAATTTGAAAGATGCCTGGGACGAACCAGTATCTTATGTAGGCCAGGTAAAAAATGGCAAGCCTAACGGGCTGGGCACCTTTCTTTATCGCAATGACTATGCACTGCGTTACGTGGGCTATTTTGTAGATGGCAAACCCTCGGGCAAAGGAGCATTGGTGTTTAAGAACGGGGCTTTTTTGTGCGGCGACTGGAAAAATGGAAAGCTAGGTGGCAAAGGGGCAAATCTTAACCGCGATGGAGACCTGTTCGTTGGAGAATTTGTAAACGGAGTTAAGTCAGGCTTTGGCACCTTATTCTACAAAAACAACGGCTTTTTGCAAGGCTCATTTGCAAATGATGCACTTGAGGGCAGAGCATTTTATGTGGATGGTAGTGGTCTCATCTTCAATGACAATATATACAAGAATGACAAAAAAAATGGCCCTGGTTATCAATACGAATTAAAAGAAAAGAAACTTTTTAAGGGCACCTGGTCGGATGGTAAATGGGTGGGCCCCTCCACACCTTATTATACTTCGTTTCTAACCGATTCGCGTTTTAAAGCAGAGCAAAATACGAATCAGGTGCTGATGGGCGCCATCAGTAATTCCGGCAAACTACAGGATACTGCTTACTACCGCGACTTGATAAAAAAGAGGAGGTACTTTGGCGTGTTTGATAACGGTCGCTTTCGTAAGGGCTTCTTTATTCGCGAAGACACGAGCATATTTCTGGGTTCCATCAACGAACAAGGCTCTCAAGGCCCTGGCAGCATGCTCAAAAGGGGTAAGTTTTACGATGAGGGCACCTACCTGGATGATTACCTCAACGGTCCTCAAAACTTAAGCATTGATTTGGAAAAGAAATCGGTGTACTATGGAGCGGCGGCCAATAAAGGCCAATTTACAGGCAAGGCTTGGTTCTCCAACGCAAAAGGTGTGCTGTATAATGGCGATTACCTGGAAGGTAAATTTACCGGTACCGGTTGGCGGCTTGATACGCTGGGGTTCTGCACCGGCGGCACATGGGAAAAGGGCACTCTGACAAAATTTGGCTATGCTACCTTACCCTCAGGCAAGGCTATCAATCCTTCGCCTGCTACACTGGCCGAATCGGTAAGCCAACTGATGGACATGTTTGACGCAGGATATGACCCAGTGCAAGGCAGTAATATGGAAGATTGGTCACTGGGCGTATTTGATGCCATCAATAGTTCTTATTACCGCATGCTGCCAGGCACTCGGGGCAATTTTATAGGAGAATATAGCGACGACATTTTTCACTTTTGCATTGTGTACCAGGGTACCGACTCCAAAGCTGCATCAGCCAAATACAGCGCGCTGTGCAAGCAGTTGGCAGCGCTAACCATTACAGGCAAAGGTGTACCTATGAAACTGACTACCGAAGATAAAATGGTGCCCGAAGACGAGGATAAGGCGGTTACGTATTTCGCACTTAGCCCCGATAAAAACTTGCGCTGGATAGATTTTAACCTGATGATGACGCAGGTGTACAACGAAGACAGTGGTGAATTTGTAGTAATGTTTAGTGCCGGCAGTGCCCTTTCGATGGAAGACTGGCTCGACAACTACTGAAAGGTTTGTCGTTAAGGAATTTTTGTGAAAACCCGGCGGTTACATATAATAGTTGCAAGGCATAAATTGGCCTTAAAGCGTCAGTATGAAAATATCAGATTTCCTTGCGGTATTGCTTACAAGCAGTATTGGTATGTTGGGCTGCCAAAGCACCGAAATTGGCAGCGCCACCGATGTAAATCCCGAAACGATATACCAGGATTTGCGCCTGATATACGAAGGCGGCGATGAAGTGACCTGCCGGGCCTACCTGCGCTTTGCCGGCGAAAAAGGCACCACCCTGGTGTTGGGCAAAAACGGCAAGGTGATGATAGACGACAAGGTGCTTACCGTAGACAGCAGCGATGGCAGCGGCGCCTACTACCAGGCCCATTTCAACACCCGGGCATTTACCGGCAAACATCAATGGGTGTACACTGATGTACATGGCAAAGAGTATCACAACAATTTTGTCTTCGATCCTTTAACCATAGCGCCAGAAAACGGAACCATTGCCCGTAATGAACCCATTGCTCTAAGCGTTTCGGGAATTAGCAACGGCATGAAGCTTGACGTAGTGGCCGATGATACCAGCGATGCTACTGCAAGCTTTGATACTACATTTGTTTTGCAGGGAAACAAGGTTGTTATTCCTGCATCTTTCACCGCAAAGCAAAAAACCGGACCAATACAGATAAGGGCCAGCAGCTTCCATAGCACCAACCTTAGCCAGGCTACACCCGAAGGTGGCCACATCGTGTATAACTACGACGCCAATCCGGTATCCGTTGTGCTGGAGGGTAAGAAAACCAAACTATCTATTACCAGACCTTAGTCATCGGTAGGCTTGGGGGCATTTCTGCTCAGCCAAAGCGGGTCATTATTCTTAAGCTGTTTGTCGCTTTCCTGCGTCATCCCACCCGCCCGCATAATCACCGATTTGCCGAAGCTGCGCTTGATATCGTCGATGGCTGTATACAGGTTGCGATCCTCCGTTACATTCTCAAACAGGCTGAGCTGAAGTGTATCTTCCACCAGGTTACTGAGTTTTACGCCTATCAGGCGCGCCGGCCTTTTCGTGTCATAGGTTTGACGAAACAATTCTTTTGCCTTTCGGATGAAAATGGCATCCGCCCCGGTGTAATCGATAGTGGTTTGGCGAGTAAGGGTTTCAAAATTGCTGTAGCGCAGTTTAATGGCTACCGTGCCTGCCAGTTTACCTTCCTGCCGCAGTTCGAAGCCAATCTTTTCGGCCAGCCTCACCAGTTCGTGCTCCAAAAAGGCGATGTCGTTTGTGTCGGCGGCAAAGGTTTCTTCGCTGCTGATGCTCTTTTGCTCGTGGTAAGGTACCACGGGGCTTTCGTCGATGCCCTGCGCTTTGCGGTGCATTTCGGTACCCCATTTACCCAACAAAATCTCCAGTTGATCCACTTCTATTTCGGCCACCTGCTGCACGGTAAAAATGCCTCGCTTGTTGAGTATTTCCACCGTTTTTTCGCCCACGCCCGGAATTTTACCGATGGGCAAGGGCGCCAGGTAGGCTCTTTCGGTGCCCGGCGGAATTTCTATTTGCCCGTTTGGCTTGGCTTCGTTGGTGGCTATTTTGCTGATGAGTTTGTTGGTTGCCGGGGCAAACGAAATAGGCAGCCCGGTTTTGTCATTTATTTCCTGCTTTAGGTCCGCCATCGTTTCAAAGGCGCCAAAGTATTTATCCATGCCGGTTAGGTCAAGATAAAACTCGTCGATGCTGGCCTTTTCCACTACCGGCACGCGGTTGAGAATGATATCGGTAACTACCCGGCTGTAGTGGCTGTAGCTGCGCATATCGCCTTTTGCAAACACAGCATGGGGGCACAGTTTTGCCGCCTTAAACGTAGGCATGGCGCTGTGCACGCCATACTTGCGTGCTTCATAGCTGCAGCTTGACACCACGCCGCGCTCACTGCTGCCTCCTACAATAACCGGTTTGCCCGCAAGCGATGGGTCCTTTATCCTTTCTACGCTTACAAAAAAGCTGTCGAGGTCAATATGTGCTATACGGCGAACCATGCGGTCAGGCTGTGACAGAATTAGATTGCCTGCGTTTTTTGCGCCTTAAAAGCACCCAAACAACAATGCCAACTATGCTTGCCGGCACCAGCACCACCAGGGCCAGGCCACCGCCAATTATCCACGCAATAGCACTTGTTCCGGGGTCTATATCGTTTTTAACCACCTGCGGCCACGATTGCGACTTGTCAAACGCTCCCATAGAAAAAACATCCATTTGGGCATACAATGCTGTGGCATTGCCAAGTACCTGGTTGTTGAAA
>Ga0114939_10000243_pt1 | contig 46996 bp, 36 predicted proteins | sample AshMeaCrysSpring_FD_87196 | JGI IMG/M metagenome (GOLD analysis project Ga0114939, IMG submission 87196) | Groundwater microbial communities from Big Spring, Nevada to study Microbial Dark Matter (Phase II) - Ash Meadows Crystal Spring | ecosystem: Environmental > Aquatic > Deep subsurface >...
AAAAACGGTCCGTGCGTGATTGTCGGCAGATCCTGCAGGACGCTTGGACGGCGAGCGGGCTGTAGTCAGTCCGCGGCCCGTGATTCGAAAAGAAAGCGAAGCGGGTCTCCTAGTCGCTCACGCCAAGACGCTTCGTTGTGATCGGCCTCTTCGTAACAACGGATCACGAAGTCCGTACCGTCGATTCGCTGCTGCTGGACAAGCCATTGGCGGACAGCGTCGTGCGTCGGGCCGTATACACTGTCGAGACCTTTTGTCCCGTAGTCGAACCACAGTCGCGTTCCGGGTGGAACTGTCAGTCCCCCCTCAATATCGCGCAGCACATAGGGCGTTGCATCCGGCTTTTCGGGTCGGTCCACACCTCGCATGATTCTTGCCGTCACTTCCTCTGAGAGCGGGAAGTGCGTGGAAAGGCAGCCCCCTGCCCCAAATTCCGTGGGGTGGTGCATCGCAAGATAGTACGACAACAGCCCGCCCATTGACGAACCCATATGGGCCGTGTGGGCGGCGTCCGTCATCGTGCGGAACTCGGAATCGACGCGCGGCATCAACTCTTCGATCAAGAATCGAGCGTACTGGGGTGCCAGGTGCCATGGGGAATACTCCCTGCCACGCGCGGCCGTTGACCAGATACCTACGACGATGATTGGCTCGATCGCCTCTTCATCGACAAGATCAACCACAGCCTCATCGACACCCCAATCGGTTCCCGTATTCGCGATTCGCGGGTCGAACAAGTTCTGTCCGTCGGACATGTACAGCACCGGATACCTTCGTCCAAGATCCTCGTCGTAGCCGGGCGGCAACCAGATGCTCACGTGCCGCGCAGCTCCCAGGTACTCTGACGCGACATCGCGCCAGTAGACGAGTCTTCCCAAGACTCCGGAGTTCTGCCAATCATCTAGATAGGCGGAGACCTCTTTCTTGAACGACGGAACCTCGTGGCGAAGCTCCGTGTTGCCAGAGATCCTTACCTTGAAGTTGGGCATCACCATCCCCGATGGCCCCAACGCTTCCCGCTCCCAAGAGCCCAACGTGAACTTGTATTCAAGATCCGTTCCCATCGGCACTGCAAACCTGGTCGTCCGCTCGCGGCCCGTGCCTTCCATCTGGATCCCGTCGGGCTTCCATCGGCCGAGTGACGGATGATTGCCGGCCAGGTAGAGCGTCGGGGTGTTGTCCGGTACTGTTGCGACGATGGTCACGATGCAATCTTCGTCTGCAGCAACCTGCGCAGCGGCCGCAGAACACAACAGGACGAAGCAAGCGAGTATCGATCTCTTTGTGGAAACCGACAGGGGATTACCGGGTGCTGCTTTCATTGGCCTGCAAAGCCTCTAGCTCACTTCCACGATTGCCTTGACAACACCTTGATCAGGCTGCAACCAAGTCGGCAAGACCTGAGGCAGGTCCTCCATCGCCGCATGGTGCGTGATCCACGGCCGCGTGTCTAGCTGCCCACGCTCGATCAATTCGATGATCCGCTTGAAATCACCGGGCAGCGCATTCCGGCTCGCCAAGAGTGTCAACTCCCTGCGGTGCATGATGGGTGCATGAGGGAATCGCAGTTCTTGCTGAGTAATTCCCACGAACACAAGGCGACCGGCAAACGCACAGTATTCCAGCGCGTTGGACATCGATTGTGGACTGCCTGTGGCATCGACGACCACATCGCACCATCGACCGTCGGTGCGATTGGTGACCTCGTCAAGGAAAACAGCCGGATCCTTGATCAGGATCGTTTCCGGGATTCCGATTCGCTCGCGAACAAACTGCAATCGCGATTCACTGAGGTCAGCCACCAGGATCCGCGCCCCGGCCAGTCTTGCAAACTCGATCACACTGAGCCCGATGGGGCCGGCTCCCAGGACGAGCACGATTTCTCCGGATCGGATGGCGGCTCGATTGACGGCATGGCAGCCGATGGCGAGCGTCTCTACCAATGCGTTCTGTTCATCCGTCAAGCCGGGTGATGGATGCAGCTTTCTGGCCGGGATGGTGAAGAGCGGGCGCAGTCCGCCGTCACAGTGGACTCCAAGCGTCAGGTGATGCATGCAACAATTCGTGTGACCGCGCTGGCAGGAGTAGCACTTCTGACAGTTGATGTATGGCTCGACGCAGCATCGATCGCCTGGTTTGACACGCGTCACCTCGGCGCCAACGGCTACGACCTCAACTCCAAGCTCATGCCCCGGAATTCGTGGGTAACTGAAGAAGGCCATCTTTCCCAGATAGCCGGCATAGTCCGTACCACAAACGCCGACGCGCCGCACGCGAACCACCGCATCCCCAGGTCCGGGGGCAGGCGGTTCGGGAATGTCGATCAGATCGATGGTCCCGGGCTGAGTGAACTGGATGGCATGCATGGAGTTTGAGGGCGCTTGAGAGGTCGTATGCAGGAGAAATTGGATTTACGAAGCACGTCGGTGCAGGGTTACCGGTCACCGAACGTTCAAAAAATGCGATCGCCGTGTAACGGGACCTAGATGGTCATTGCCGTGAACCCTCCGTCCACCACCAGGTTGTGCCCCGTGATGAAACTGCCGGCAACGGGCGCAGCAAGCAGCAGAACGGCGCCGGCCAATTCTTGCGGTTCGCCAAAACGTCCCATTGGGGTATGGCGCATGATGTTCGCAACTCGATCGGGGGTGAGCACTTTGCGGTTTTGCTCGGCGGGAAAGAAACCCGGTGACAGCGCGTTGACGCGAATTCCCTGCGGCGCCCATTCACGAGCCAGATTTTGTGTCAGATTCAGCACGGCTGCTTTCGAGGCACTGTATGTAAAGACGCGCGAAAGCGGGGTAATGGCGGAGAGCGAAGCGATATTGATGATCGAGCCGGGTCGTTGAGCCCCCAGCAGGCGCGCGGCAAAGACCTGACAAGAGACACGAATGCCCGTCAGGTTGATTCGAAAGATGCGGTCCCATTCTTCGTCGCTGATTTCGAGAAATGGCGTGGGCGAGTTCGTTCCGGCGCCATTGACGACGATATCCGGATACCGCCCGGCCTCCTCCAGTTTGGCGGCGATCGCTTCGAGGTCGGTCTTTGATGCAACATCGGCCATGGCCGATTCAGCGGATCCGCCGGCTTCGATGATCGACAATTCCACCTGGCGGCAACGAGTTGCATCACGACCGACGACGATCACATGCGCGCCGGCGTGTGCCAGCGCCCGGGCGATTGCCGAGCCCAGTGTGCCGTTGCCACCGATGACGACCGCAGTTTTATTACCTAGTCCGAAACAATGCTGCAAATATGTGGCGGGGTCGATCATGTTTGTCACGGTGGGGAGTCTCCCGACAATCGATACCAGCGCTCCGCTGCCTGTCCAAAAAACGAAGCGCGTTGCGCCTCAGTAGCGGATTGGCTCCACTGGTCTACCAGATCAAATACTTGCGCATAATCCCCGGCGGCCAGGCAGACCGGCCAATCCGAGCCGTATAGCAAACGCTCCCAGCCAAATGCCTCGCGCGCCACGTCCAGGTAGGGTGTGATTTCCTCGGGCCGCCACTGAAGCCAATCGGCCTCGGTGATGATCCCGGAGAGCTTGCACGCCACGTTTGGATGCGAGGCCAACTCCCGCAACTGCGAAGCCCACGGTTCGATCTTTCGTTCCCGAATCAACGGCTTGGCCAAGTGATCCAGGACGAACGTCTGAGCGGGCAGCGCGGCGACCAATTGGATGGCGGCTGGCAGCTGCCGTGGATAGATCAGCAGATCGTAGACTAAGCCATAGGCATGCAGCGCTGCGACACCGGCGATCACCTCGTCGCGTGCCAAAAATCGATCATCGACTTCGTCCTGGGCGACGTGGCGGACCCCCACGAATTTTGGATGAGAGGTAAACTTCTGCAGTTGTTCCTCAAGATCGGCACTCCGCAGGTCTACCCAGCCGACGACACCAGCGATCGATGCGTGGCGGTCGGCCAGCTCCAACAGCCACCGCGTCTCCTCCAGCGACTGCCGCGCCTGGACTGCGACTGAACCATCCAATCCGTGCTGCCGCAGCAGCGGTTCCAGGTCGGCTGGCAGGAAGTCGCGGCGGAGATGTTCCATGCCCTTACCCAGCCATGGATACTCGGCGGGCGAATAGACCCAAAAATGCTGGTGTGCATCGATTCGCATGATCCGATACCCTGATCTGCGGTCGCTTTCGGTTAGACCAGGATTCTACCGAACCCGACTCGTGACAGGCGGCAGGGAAACATCAGATCGCGATCGAGAATTCTCGGATAGCCGACCCACGGGACAGGATCAAGCTTGCCAGCTCCGTAATCGTTCCACCAACTCGTGCATCTGGCTGCGGTTCCGCTCGAACCAGCCAAACAGAGCAAGGATTGCGGTTCCCAAGGTGATCCCGAACGCCCACCACGGCCAGGTGTGGTCCAACCGCTGCTGGGCGTGCGCGACCATCGCAGTAACGGAAACCAATAAGAAGGCTGCCCCATAGAACAGGTAGGCCCGCGTCCGCAGGACGATTCCTAGCAATGCTGTCCCGACGCTCAACGCGGCCAGCACCATGGGCGGCCAGAGCGATTTGCCCAAACCTGCAATCAAAATCTCACTGGAAGAACTGAGAAAGATCACAGACATTGCCAGATATCGAATCCAGCCAGCCGCTTGTTCCCCCAAGCGATCCCGTTCCAAATAGGTTGCGATCAGGACGCTGACCGCGGGAGGAATCAGCCAGAGTTGCGGGTGATCGGCAAAGTGGATTTGATCGAACCGCCGGTAGAAGCACCAGAGCGCAAAGTTTGCGAACACTCCGCCCAGGATAGACATTCGGCGCGAACCTTCCGCCGCACCGGCGATCATGTAGAACGCCGCCGACAGAACCAGGACGACATCCACCGGCGCGACACTCGGGAAGATCGCCAGCGTCGTGGCACCGACGACTGGCAGGAACAGACCCGTGTTCTGCAAGGGCTTCCCAACGACGTCTGCGCCAGCTCGCTCCACGAGTCGACCAATCCCCGTGCTTGCAACGGCTGTTCCCAAGAGCAGGAATGGCCAGTGATCATGCAGCCATGCATCAAACCACATCGGCCAGACGAGATATCGCTGGGCGATCGACAACGCAATCAATCCTTCCGCGATATAGACGTAGGACATCCTCTGCCAGGCGGGTGACTGGCAGGGATCGGCTTGCTCGCGAGCGACGATATACACCAACCAAGCGGCGAGCGCCAATTGGGCGATAAGCAACACGCGAGCATCGGAGCCCAGTCCGCCGCGGATCAGCTGGTCCACATTTCCAGCGGCAACCAGCCACAGCAGCGAACCAAACGACAGCCCGCTGCTCAGGGCCAGCAAGCCCAGCCAGCCAGTGCGCAGGTCGGATATCCATGGCTGTGCCGCCGCGGGGAGCCGAGGAATCAACAGTCCCAGTGCAAGACAGAATCCCAGGATCGTGATCAGCCCGCGAACGTAGCGCAATGGCCACACGATCTCGCTGTCAGCAGGTATCGTGCTCCATGCAAAGATGACAAGCGACCAGCAAAGCCCTGCCTGGCTCACCCACCGTGAAAGAGTACGGTGAAAACCCGTCGCGTCAAACGAGCTCCTCAAGGCAGCAGCGCCCGCAACCAGCAATCCCGACGCTGTCAGCAACCGTAAACGAGGGCCATCCACTTCCAGGATGGCAAGTGGAACTGAGGCAGCCAGCACGGCGATCATGATCGCCGCATGAAACCGCCACAGAGCCATCTGCAAATGGTCATTTGTCTCGGTCCAGTTCCCCACGGAACGGAACAGGGCCGCGGTCAGGAAGGTATGAAGACTCACGGCAACTATGAGCAGGTATTTCAATGTCACCGGGTCGCGGATCAACTGGGCATGGCCCAGCGCCAGGGGAATGGCGGCCATAACCAGCAGAGTTGCAACATACGCGCGAATGCTCGCCACCGTCTCCCATCGCGGAGCAGCAGTCCAAATCATGGTCAGCGTGGCTACCATCAGCCAGATCAGCGGTCGGCCTGCCAGCCATACATCAGCGATTTCTTGAAGCGGAACTGCGTAACCGAGGATCGTCCATCCCAGAAGCAGAACCAAAGTTGATGCCAGCACGACCGACTCACTGATCGACTCAAACCGACCGCCGAGGAACTCAAGCCGACCTCCCCATAAATTGTTCGACGGTGGTAGGCGACCGTCAGTAAGCCGTTGAGCTGCGATGAACGGCATGATCGCGAACAGTGGCGACATCAGTGAATAGATGATCGCATGCCCCAAGGAAGTCGTTTGCAGCAAATGGATACTCGCAAATGCGCATCCAGTCGTTGTCAGGACCCCGGCCACCAAGATCAACTCGTATGGCTCGCGATAGCGGAACCACGTCAGAACGGCGAGTGTGCCGCATACGGCCACAGCAACCCAAGTCAGCCATTCCCCGTTGGTGAACAAGGGATTTCTATACGTTGGCATCCCTTGATGCATCCATGCGAGTAGCACGTAGCCGAACAACAGGAGCAAACACACATCCGCCTGGATCGTCCTCCATGGCGATGATCGGTCGTCCGTTGACCGAAGGTTCTCCCCGCGAGGAGGCAGGGCGCTGGCCACACATCCCAGGACTGCAAATACCGTCGTCAACCCGATGATTCCGGGCCAGAAGGTCAGTCCACGGGACGCCAGCTCAGGTGCTAACCAGTGGCTGCAAAGCAAGCTGAATCCGACAGCAGTTACAGCGATACCCGAGGGCCGTAATCGGGCCAGTGAATGATGACGCTGTAGCAGGAATGCACATCCGCCGGCAAACAGCATCCCGATCCCTTGTGCAGGGAGCAAACTGGGATCGTCGATTAGCAGAAAGCGAATCAGCGATGCGAAGGCCGATGCTTGAGCCGAATACAGCAATGGTGTCGTCAATGGCGGAGAGGAGGGTGCCAACGAGCGTCGCAATGACCACCACTGAATCGTCTCGGCTGCGGCACCTGCGGCGAAGGCAAACCCCAGGGCCACGGTTGCGGCACGCCATCCCCAGTCCCACTGATCGATGCCAACGAGCTTCGTCAGCGGGAAATCAGGACGCAGCCACGCGGCTGCACTGACGATCAGCACGACAGTTCCAATGCTCACCCAGCCCGCGGACCGATCTGTGGTCCCCACGCCGAGACACGCGGTGAAAAAGAGCAGCACAGTGGCGGCAGCGCAACCCACATGCAGGGAGTTGTCTCCCGTCCAGAGGATATAAACCGCCTGAGCTAATCCCAACAAAAAGAACAGTCCGCCTACCAACTGGCTGGCGGCCGGGGGAGTCAGGTTGCGGATGAGCGAATTCCAATCGGTGTGCGATTGGTCATGCTCTCCGTCCGAAAGTTGAAACGCCTGTTGGATCCACAAACCGAAAGGACTTGCCTCCGATCGCTCCCAATGCGAGAGAATCCGAGGCGCCAACCACAGGCCCATACCCCAAAGCAAGTGGTGGATTCCGATGCCCACATGGTCGAACAGGTCACGCAGTGTAACGAAACTGAGCGGCTGATCCGGAATCACGCCCGCCAACAAAGCAAAGCCAATTGCACTGCATGAACCTGCCATCAAGCACGCAGCGCCCAGGAACTCGGTAGCCCGATAGATCCAGGCTAGCAGTCCTAATGTGATGCCAGAGAGAAGCATGGTCGCTGCCACCGCACTGAGCGGCTCGGTGAGCACCAGCCATGGAACCAACAAAAGTCCCACCACACCGAACACCCGCAATGCACTGCTGATTACGGGCAGCCAGTGTTCTCCTTCAGATGCGGAACTCCGCTCAACGGACGGAACCGCGTCGGTTTCGCTTGGCGTGAGTTGGGAGCTGGAGCCAGAAAAGGATCCCGAGCTTGCGAATAATCCAAATCCCGCCGCACCACACAGCCCGCTCAACGCCATGACGGGAAGTGCGGCATGAGGCCAGTTCTCGCCCCCCACTGGCGTGCGGATTGCCCAGAGGATCAGCGCCACGAGCGAAGCGAAGCACGCCACTGCCAGCAAACGATATTGAGCAGCATACGATTCCAGACGAGGCCATCGCGCAGTGAACTGAGGAAGTACGCTGGACCGCATTACTGCGGCAAATAGGCTGGCCAGCGATACGATTCCAATTAGACCTCCTTGCCACCAAGTGATTCGCTCGCCCAGAGGCACACGATTCATGATCCCGATGACCAGGGTGCTGGCCATCACTGACAGGATCCACCAGCCGATCGACTGTTCAAGTAACCGCCGTCCGCTGACAAAGCTCAGGGTGCCCAGTACAACTGCCGCCATCCCCATCCGGACAAGAAACTGAGGATCAGTCAACGACAATTCGCCTTGTCGAGGATCCGCCAGCAGCACAGCCGAGAGTACCGTCAGCGGGATCAGCAAGCTGCCGATTAACAAGATGCCGCGCGAGGTGCTGGGCAAGCGCCAATGACGCAATGAGTATTCGCCGACCGCGTGGACTCCGGCCACAACCATGGAGAATAGCACGGTCGGAAATAATGGAATCCGCGAAGCGAGTTGCTCGCGAAGGCTGACAATCAATCCGATGGCGCTTCCGATGATCAGAATGGCACTGAAAAGTTCGCCCCACCGAATATTCTTCTCTTCCATGAACGACTGCAGCATGTCGGCAAACGCCCGACGCGTTTGAGTCGCAACCACGTGCTCCGCAGGCTTCGCGTCGTCCGAGTAGTCGCGATCCAATGGGTGGAGCGGCTCTGCATACTCTGCCAACACCGGTGGTGCTGAGCCGGGCTTCAGGGATGGCTCAGGCGAGAGCGTCGGTTTCCGTGTGGCGGCGGGGGGAGCGGGCAACTGAGGCAGGATGCTCCGCATTTCGTCGTAAGCCGTTTGGTCGATCTGACCCTGCAAAGACCATTTCTGAACCAGCGCCTGTATCAACCCCAGCTGCGATTCCGCTTTCGTCCCCGGATGATAGGGCGGTGTTTGGGCATCGCTTCCGATGAACAGGCGATGCAGTTTGGCCAGCAGCAGCCAGAACGCGTGGCCCAGGGCAGCCCACATCAAGAAGAAAGTGGGGAATACAATCAGCAGGAAGATGAACTCGGCCATCACGCTTTGCCCAGAAAAATGGAGGGGCGAGCGGCTTGGAGGGTAAGCCCGGCGCACGGTCCAGTCTATTTGCGATGGCTCCCAGCGGAGCCGGGCCCATTCAGGCAATACCCCAGGACCCGCATGGGTCTTACAGTCTGATCCTCAGGTCCGTTGAGAATCGGGGAAACCTGGGATCGCTGGTGGCGGGATCAAGCGGAACGCTGCTTGGCGGGATGCCGACCCGCCGGCCCGGGCGAGCCAATTACGATCGCATCGCTCTTCAAACGGCTATAACACGGGGACCGCCGGTGAATGACGCGGGCGGAGCGTACGATCCTTCAAATGAGGCACGACCATGGACCTCCGCGGGCTCTTCGATCAGGTATTGCAGTCGGGCAAGGAATTGGCTCAGCAGGGCAAAGATTACGTCGTTGAAAAGGTCAATCTCCCCGAGGAGGGACCGGAACGGGATGAAGCGCTTTCGACCATGGGTAAAGCTGCGGCGGCTGGCGGGGCGCTTGCCCTGCTGCTTGGTACACGCGGCGGCCGCCGGGTCGGCAAGGCGGCCTTGAAGCTTGGCTCGCTCGCCGCACTCGGCGGGTTGGCGTACAAGGTCTACAAGGATTACTCCGCCAAGCAGTCGGGTGCGCCGATGGATGTCGGCGCATCGATTGAGCATTTAGAGGGACCAGCCGCCAACCTTCGCGTGGAGAATCTGCTCCGCGCCATGGTGGCGGCTGCAAGGGCCGATGGCATGATTGATCCCCAAGAGCGAGAACGGCTGGAACGCCAGATGCAGGCCATGGGAGTCGCCGACGGTCTCTCCCAAACGATTCGTCGGATACTCGACGAATCCACGGATCCTGAATCGATCGCCCGGTTGGCAGGTTCGCCTGCAGAGGCCGCCGAGCTGTATCTCGCATCGTTGGTGGTGATGGACAACGATTCTCCGCTCGAGCAGACTTACCTCGACCGCTTGGCGAAAGCCCTGAGGCTGCCATCCGAGGTGACCAATCAACTGACGGCTCAAGCGATGTCCTGACCAACTGCGGCGTGAGTCTTGGCATTCCGGTGCACGCAAACGCCCAGCGGTTTGCATGGGTATTCGAGTACGGGATTGCATTGTCGCGATCGACGGCGCATCTGGCTGTCGGAGCGGGCAATCCGCGCTGTGACTGGCCCAAGTTGAAGCTTCCGCAAGCCAGTCTGGCAGGATCGCGGCCCCACAAACGGCTGGGGCGATCTGATCGCACAGCGCTGTGTTGCCGGAAGGCGGCTGCCCCGCGTGATCAGGATTGATCGTCTACAGAATCGCCTGAAAAGTTCCCAGTGCAAAGGCCCCGATCACGACCAGCAGCAATGCGACAATGGTCGCCAGGTTGACGCGCGGCGTCCAGACACCTGCACCTAAGGATCTCAATGCGAGGACATGTTGAATGGTTGCAGCCAACAGCGCGAGTGTCCCTAACAGGACCAACAAGGCCGAGATGTGAAGAACGCTGCTCAGTTGAACTGGATCGACCCCGCGTTCCTCCGGAAGTCCTTCGAAGGCGCGGGTGAAAGTTCCGATCGAAAAGCCAAAACCGATCATCGCGAGACTGGTACGGATCCACCCCATCAAGGTGCGCTCTGCCGCCCAGATGCTTCTTTGCCGCGCCATTTCGGTGCGCGACCGAGCCAAAACGGTCGCTTCATCGGACGCAGGGGCGGTGGAGCCATTTGCCATAAAGGTTCTGCTGTTTTACCGGTTGGTGAACGTCGGTCTGTTAGCGATCATGACACGCGGACTGCTGATTGCCGGCGGAGGATTGCCGAAATCGTCGGCAGCTAGCCGCAGCCCTCCGGGCGCTGCGCGATGCGGTGCGAAAGATCCTCCACCGAGATTGTCCTGTTTTGTTCAGCCGCTGTCAGCGGCTCGAGCACCTGAAGCTGCTGATGCAAAACCCGAATATCGGCTTCCGATGCGTCCTTGCCGCTCGCCTGGCGCGAAGCGATCCGTTGTTCCAATACATTCACGCGAGCATCGAAAGCCAGAATCAGCAGCGGGCAAGCATGCTTTGCAGCCAAGTCTTCGAACATGGATCGCTGGTCCTGGCGAAGAAACGTGGCGTCCACGATCGCCCAGAAGCCGGCCTTGACGATTGCGTCCGCGCACTCGACCAGGTGAGCGTACACACGCTGGCGTTGCGACCGACTGTAGCGAACCTGCGGCGGAGATGTGGAGCTGCAGTCTTCGGCAGTCTGTGCCGGCGTGAATAGATCCGGTCGCATTCTTTCCAGGTCAGATCGCACTCGAATGGCTTGTCCTGTACCTGATAGCGACTGAGTACCAAACGTCTTCCCGCTGCCGCTCAATCCAAATGTAATGGCAATACCGCGCGCACCAGGACTGCAGACAGACTGCGCATATTGCAGATACGCGTCGACCTGGTCGAGGTCATTCGCCCGCTCCGCAGTGTCGGCTTCCTGCTCCGCACGCATCGCGGCAACCTTGGCCCTGACCAGTGCGCGGTACACAACATACCACCGGAAGCAGCTCAGTCCGTGGTAATCGCCGGTAAGCTCCAGGTAGCGATTAAGCAGAATGCCGGCCAGGTCCGGCCGCCGGTGCTGATACAGGTCCATCCACAAGAATGCCACATCACTAAGCACATCAATCCAACGCAGGCCTTCGTTGAATTCGATGCCGTCAAACAACACCGGCTCTTCTTCAAGCAAAAGCACATTGCCCAGATGGAGGTCACCGTGGCAGGCCCGGACTTTGCCCAGCGCACGCCGATGCTCGAAGACCGGCGACAGACGGTCTGCTTCTCTGTTGGTCCAACGGCACAGTGCATGCAGGTGAGTCGACCGCGCTGCAGGCAGGATCCGTTCGAGGATGTCCAGGTTGTCCGTGGCACGAGCGATCACATGCGGCGATGTCCCCCAAGGGCGGTCAAGAGTAACCGTTTCCGCTGAGTCATGGAATGCACTGATCACTTCTGCGAGGTGGGCGATTTGCTGCGTGGTCACCTCGTTTCGTGACAGGCGCATTCCCAACAGCGCGTCGCTAGGGAACTGTCTCATGCAGACGGCCCATTCAATGATCTCGCCAGAAAGTCTCTCCGCCGGAGCAAGGGGCGACATCCGTGTTCCGTTGGCTGTGCCGACCACCGGAACGACCCCCAGATAGAGGCCCGGTGCAAACCGACCATTGAGCCGAACCTCTTCCTGGCAGAAATGGTGGCGTCGATCGAGGGAACTGTAGTCGATGAACTCGTTGTGTATGGGCTTCTTCAGCTTGTAGGCGTAATCTCCCGTGAGAAAGATCCAGGAGATGTGCGTTTCGACCAGTTCCACATGTTCGACGGGATGGGCGTAGGCGTCCGTCGTCAAAAGACTTCGGAGAGAGGAAGGAAGGGACTCACCGGACATGGCACTGACTTTACGCGTCGGACGCGGCTACGATGACTTCGATGCACAAGGCAATGGGCAACCAACGGACCTGCGTTCGCAACTCGTCGGCTATCTTGAATCATATGCCAGGAGCACTGGCGGTGTCGGAACGTCGGCCGACGCTCGTGCTGGTCAAGCCGAAGTGTTCCACTACATTGGGTGACGCGACAGGACTTGTGGCCGGCCCATGGAGGAATACATGAGATGTCTCGAAGTGCCTGGGGAATGCAGTTAGCGGAACCTGGTCTGGTTCAAAACCGGCCTTTGCGGCGGACTCCGTTGGAATTTTCTGCACCAGCGAACGATGAGGTCTGTCTGGAGGTGGAGGTTTGTGGTATCCGCCGCACGGACTTGCATGTCGTCGAAGGAGAGCTGCCGGTTCGGCGGTCTCCCTTGATACCGGGCCACCAAGTGGTCGGACGCGTCGTGGAAGCTGGCTCGGTTGTGAGCCACTTGCGAGTGGGCCAGCGTGTCGGCGCCGCATGGCTCCGCTGGACGTGTGGGGCTTGTCGGTTCTGTCAAAAAGGACGGGAGAATCTCTGCGAACGCGCCCGCTTCAATGGCTGGACCGACGATGGTGGTTTCGCCACGCAGATGATTGCTCCAGCTCAATTCCTCTACGAGCTTCCCGAGAGTTTCAGCGCCGAGTGGGCCGCACCTCTGTTGTGTGCAGGGATCATCGGCTACCGCGCATTACGGTTGACGGGGCTTGACGGGAGGTGGGCCGGCGCGCGCTTGGGAATCTATGGCTTTGGGGCTGCAGGCCATTTGTCGATCCAGTTGGCGCGAGCCCGCGGCGCGGATGTGTTTGTATGCACCCGCGATCAGGCACGCCATCAAGCACTGGCGGAAGAATTGGGAGCATCCTGGGCGGGTGGCGCGATGGACCGACCACCCCAGCCATTAGACGCGGCGATCATCTTCGCTCCTGCCGGCGAGTTGGTTCCAGTGGCCCTCTCAGCACTCGAGAAAGGAGGCTGTCTGGTGTGCGGGGGAATCCACATGTCGGACATTCCCAGCTTTCCCTATCAATCGCTTTATGGCGAACGGGTCATCCGCAGTGTCGCCAATAACACTCGCGAAGATGGGAAAGCGTTTTTCGAAGAGGCAGCGCGGATTGGCCTGAGGACACGGACAGTGCGTTTTCCGTTGGAAGCTGCCAACGAAGCCTTGCGGGCGCTCAAGGAAGATGCGATCAAAGGCGCCGCCGTGTTGCAGTGCTCGGAATAGGGCGAAAGGCTCGAAGCGAACTGCTCGCGCCTCACACATCAAGCCAGATTCGTCACTTCATTGCCGCGCAGGAACACCCGCTGTACGGCAAGTTCCTGATCGAGCAGCAAGACATTCGCCCACTTGCCTTGCTCAATGCTGCCCACCTGTCGATGGATGCCGGTACGCTGGGCTGGTGTCAGGCTTGCGATTCGAACAGCCTCCCAAAGCGGAGCACGCGTGTGACGATGGAAGTGGCGCACCATCTGGTCCATGCCGCAGATCGAGCTGGCCGGTCCGCCGTCGCTGGCTCGTGCCATCTTGCCGTCACTGACGAAAGAAGTGCCAGTCTGTGGGTGGCCAAATCGATAGGTGCCTGGCGGCATGTCAAGCGCTCGACTGCTGTCGGTCACGAGGCAGAGTCGCTCGGGGCCCAGCATGACGCGGGCAAATTCCAGCAACTCATCCGATAAGTGAATCCCATCGGCAATCACCTCGGTGCTCATCGATGGGTGCTGCAGAACAAACTCAGCCATACTAGCCTGCAAAGGAAAACCGTGTCGTGCCCTAAGCGAAGCGATCGAACTCATCGCACACCAGAAATGATCGACATGACGAACTCCCGTACGATGGGCTTGGACCATTTCTTGGTAGGAGGCGTTGGAGTGGCCGCAGGTGACCAGGCAGCGGCGCCTGCGTGCTTCGCGGTAGAACGCTTCAGAGCCGGGCAACTCAGCAGCACAGGTTGCAATCCGGATCATGCCGGTCTGGAAATACGGGAGATATTCGCTCGCCTCAGGCGGCCGGCAACCGGTCGGCGCGTGGCAGCCGACTTTGTCGGGCGCGAAGTAGGGGCCATACAAGTGCACGCCGGCAATCGGACTGAGGGGCAGTCGCTTCGCCGCCGCGCAGGCCGACAGCATCTGCTGGATCTCATCATGCTGGCCGGTTGTGGTTGTTGGAAAAATGGTGGTCGTGCCGTGTCGCAAATGGGAGCGACAGGCGCCGCACACGGCGTCGACCGTCCCATCCATAAAGTCGACGCCCCCTCCCCCATGAACATGCAGATCAACAAATCCTGGCGCTAGGTACTGGCCCCCGCAATCGACGCGCTCCACGGAGCGCGGCACGCGCACACCTCGCCCCACGGATTGGATCCGACCCGCGCGACAGTAAACCGTCGCGTTGGCCAACAGACGGTTGGGCAGGATCACGGTCGCGGAAGTAAATGCCAAGTCGTGCGTCACAACTTGCGAACTCCAATGGTGACCCTACGTCGAGATGTGAAAAGACGCCTGATTCTCGTTTGGCGGCGAGCCATGAACGTGAGGGAATGGTTCGAGATGCACGAGCACGTCGCGGACTGTAGCTACTTGACGGACAAGTTGATTCTTGACCAAGTGGCCCACACGATGTCCCTCCTCGACGGTCATCCGAGCATCCACCTGGATATGGATGTCGACCAGGTACTCAATACCAGTCTTGCGAACCCAGAGTTTTTCGACGCCACGAACACCAGGGACACTTTCGGCCAGTTTTCGAACTTGTTCAACGATCTCGGGGTCGGCTTGCGGATCGAGTAACTCACTTGTCGTTTGGCCGAGCATACGGAGACCGGCCCACACAATCGCTACCACCACGACCAGGGCCGCTGCTTCATCCGCCCAGGTGTATTGCGGCCCCGCATAGCGGGCAATTGCCAGACCAATCAATACTGCCAGCGAACAGATCGCATCGCTGCGATGGTCCCATGCGTTGGCCAGGATAGCGGAAGACCCGGTGCGACGGCCGACGCGGCTCTTGTAGTGAAATAACGATTCTTTGATGACCACGTTCGCACCGGCAATCCAGAGCGTCCATGCGGGCGGCAAGGGATGTGGCAGGAACAGTCGGCGAAGTGCTTCCCAACCAACCAGCAATCCCGATCCGATGATCAACAGCGCCACATAGGCACCCGCCACCGTTTCTGCTCGTGTGTGGCCATAGGGATGTTCGTCATCAGCCGGCTGCTGGGCGTACCACAACGCTGCTAATGTGACGATCGAGGTAAGTGAGTCCCCCAACGAGTTCACGGCATCCGAGATCAGCGCGAACGATTGCGCGACCAGGCCCGCCACCAGCTTTACCCCGCCAAGCACCAGGTTAATCACCAAGCCCAGTCCAGCGGCCTGCATGGCATCGCGGTACAAAGGTCGAGGGGATGCTGCTGAGCCTGCTTCTTGTTCGCTGATCGGGGTTCGCTGCGTGTCCGCCATTGTGCCTCACACGAAGTAACACTCACAACACCGCCGGGAGCCGTACTGAATGCGCTTGGTCACCTGGTCCCGTTCGTCACATGCCCTTTCCACCGCCCGCCATTCGCCTCATGCCCGCGCTCCCGTTGCACCATGCAGGAGTGTGCTTGGAGGTCGATAACAGAAGGAATCCTACACGGATTTCCTGCCCCTGGATTTGCCGAAGGTCGTTTGCCGATGGGACCACGAAAGACTTCGCAGGATGGATGGCAGCAAATAGCAATAGGGCTGCAGAGCCGGGGTTCGGGATGGTGCGGGGTAACGGGGGTGAGTCATTAGGCAGCGCGATCAGCGAACCTGTCGATCCCCATGAGATTGAATCAGGGCCGTTCGGGCAAGTTCCGCTGCCAGCCGAAATGCTAGAACAGACCACAGACCGTCTTCAACCTGATCGGCCAGAACATCGGCTGGGCCCCGGAGTTGTTCAAGATCGGCTTCATGCTCGCGGTACAACCCGAGAGCGAAGTCGCTCTGCGGGACCGCCTCAGCTTCTTCGCGGCTGTTCCGTGACGCTCAGGATTCGAGGGATGGAGGAGTAGGATCTGAGCAGTGACTTCAAGCTGCCGAGCCACTGGGAGAGAGGGAAATGACGGTGAGTCGCAAGCCGACGATCAGAATGGATCCTCAGGGCCGCACGATTGCCGTCGTCGGGGATGTGTACCGATTCCTGGCGACCGGTGACGAAACGGAAGGAGCTTACGCTTTGTTTGAAGCTCACGTGCCTCCAGGGGGCGGTCCTCCCCCGCATGTCCACAGCCGGGAGGAGGAAGGCTTCTATATCCTGGAAGGCGAAATCGCGTTCACAATCAACGGCGAGACCGTTATCGCCAAGGCCGGGACATTCGCCAACATGCCGGTCGGCACGCCTCATTCTTTCAAGAACCAAAGCGACCGTCCGGCGAAGATGCTTATCTCCGTCGCCCCCGCAGGCCTTGAGAAGATGTTCCTGGAAGTCGGCGCGTCGATGGCTGAGGGCGAGACAGTCGCGTTGCCGCCAAGCAAGGACGAGATCGAGAGGCTGCTGGCTGCGGCACCCAAGCACGGAATCACGATCCTCCTGCCCGACCATTGAGCAGTCGACTACAAGACCACCGAACAGTCCGGCACTGACAACGAAATCTTGCGGATTACCGCGGTCTGCGATGATCCTTGAGCAAGTCCCAGCAACGAGCCGCCTTGCTGCGCTCGATGTCAACGAAGTCATCCGCTGTCCACTGCACCTGCCATCATGCCGCTCGGAATCCTGTCTTGCTTCGTCACCATGAAAAACCACGTCGGGCGGTACTCGCCGATCTTACGGGACAGGGGCCCGTTGAAAGCGATCGCTGGCGCCATGAAACCAGAGGGAAGCGTTCCTCGTTTGAACGGATCGTACGGCGTCCATCGATACGGTCCAACCGACCGTAAAGTGGTGGATGAAGCCGGATGCCGAGAGGACGACGAGAAAGCAGGCGATGAGCGGGCGGCTTCTCTGAGCGCCCCCAAAATCGGGAGTCGCAGGGCAGCAGCAAGATTACGATCGGATCGCGAGAAACATCTCGCGATCCAAACAATTTGAAAGAGGTTGTCAGCGCCGGGGGAATTGGGGACGGCGAATATCTGATGAATCAACGACTGGGGAAGACCAAAATGAAGTCACACACCGAATACCTGACGATGCATGTCCGCGGACGAATGGCCTTTGTGAACATTACGCCCAAAGTGGAGCAAGCTCTGCAAAAGAGTGGGATCCAGGAAGGGATCGCCCTGATCAATGCGATGCATATTACTGCGTCCGTCTTCATCAACGACGACGAGTCGGGCCTGCACCACGACTTCGGAACATGGCTGGAGGAGCTGGCCCCGCTTTACCCCGATCCAAATCATTACCACCACAATCGAACGGGAGAAGACAACGCCGATGCCCACATGAAGCGGCAGGTGATGGGACGGGAAGTCGTGGTGGCCATCACCAATGGCAAACTGGACTTCGGGCCGTGGGAGCAGATCTTCTATGGCGAATTCGACGGCAACAGACCAAAGAGGATCTTGGTGAAGATGATCGGCGAATGACTCGGGTCACTCGATTTGGAGGCTCTTCTCAAGTTCGACAATCGCTTCATTGGCGGTTGTCAGGCAGCACGACGTTGACGTTCGATCGCCGTCGAAGAGACGACACAAACTTCGCGCAACTCGTTGTGGGAATAGAGCCCGTGTTCGGTGACCAGGGCGCCGCTTCGCTGGTTGGCTCGCCGCAACTCCGCATTGCGCTGCAGTCGTTCCTTGCAAACATAGGGACGGTCATGATCCAGGTGCATGCAGGCCGCGCGATATCGAATCTGAAGGGAACGGATCCCGAAGCGAATCATCCGTTCGCCCAGCTCGCGGTCCTCGCCACCGTATCCCATCCGTTCATCAAATCCGTTGACCCGGACCAGGTCGGCCCGCCAGCCTGAGGCGTTGTGTCCGTTCCAACTTGGACGAGTGGACGTCAGAAGATCAAGGCAACGCGCCAGTCGTCGCCGCCGCAACAACCGAGTCCGCTGAAATCCCAGGGGCGTTCCATGCGCGGCCAGCCAACGACTGTCAAACACACAACCGCCGATGATGGTCGAGTCATCCACTTGGTCTGTGGTTTGGCGAGTCAAACGCAGGCATCCGCCGGACAGGAAATAACCAGGCCGACGAAGTTTCGCATGAACTTCCAGGAAATCCGCCCGTGGAATGCAATCCCCGTCACTAAAGACAAGGTAAGGGGAACGCGCCACATGCAATGCGTCGTTCAGGATGCGCGTTTTTCCGAAGCCCGTGTTGGGTTGCCAGACGTGCACCAACGGCAGGCAATAATCATCACGAAACCGATCGATGATCGCGGCCGTTTCCTCTCCGGATCCGTCGTCCGCCACAATGATCTCGTCCGCTGGTCGCTGCTGGCATGCATACCCCAGGAGGCACCGGCGCAGGCGGTCGGGCGCGTTAAACGTGCTGAGAACTACACCAACGGCTGGGCCATCATCGGATGCCGTCGTCTGTTCGGCACGCTCCGACGGCCTGGTGGATTTCGTGCTTGGATGCGAAACCGGCTTGAGCGGCTCGGTTACAGGTCGTCCTGAATCGGCCGGGAAATAAACCCGCAAACTGGTGGATGGACCCGCGTGGCGCGATCGGTCGGTTGGATTCGGCGATCTCATGGTCACGTGCCCATCGACGAAAGATCTCGTGGTTGCTCAGGTGCAGCCACTTGGCGGCCGTTGGCCTCGCCCAACGCCCTGCCCCGCAACTGCCATGGCCCAATCCGAAAGGCTGGGGACGCGGCATGGTTTGCGACGGCTCACCTGCGGACGCACCAAGTCGCTGGCCCGTCCCCTCCTCGGACGGTCCCAAACGGGCGGCGATCATCGGATTCGGGCGGCTTAGCCGCAAGACCAATCCAAGTTCGGAATCCCCCAAAAACTCAAAGGACCTGCATGCTCCGCGGTGCCAACGAAGCTCTGGAAATTCGGTTCCATTCCGCCATTGGCTCGCCGGTTTGAGCCATCTGTCGGCTGGGCCCCCGGTGCCCTCGGAAGATTGCAGGGGATTGCCAATTATTCCCCCGTGGGCACACAGATGCCATCGTTACACTGGAGGATGCTGAAAAACTGATTCGCAAAAGGGGGGGCATTGATGGCCCAACCGAAGAAATGGCTGTCGAATTCCCCGAAGCCGTGGACGGTCCGCGATGCGGGCCTGGAAATCCTTCCCAAACGCCTCCGCGCGGTCAGTGAACGGTTGCGGTTTGCATCCGACTTTACCGACGAGGACGTAGAACTCGTGCATGCTCTACGCGTTGCGGTGCGTCGGGCTTGCGCTGGTTTAGAGCTGTTCGCCGAAGCTCTGCCACGGAAGGAAGTCAAGTGGTGGCGAAAGAAGCTCCGCTCCATTCGACGTGCGGCTGGCAGAGCTCGCGACTTGGACGTTCTGCGGATCGCTGTTGAACTCGATCAACGTCCCGGCGCAGATCATTGGAGAGGTCGGCTCATCAAACAGCGACGACAGGCTCAACGGCCTATTGCTCGTCAGGCAGACAAGCTGCTTGGTCAGGGGGCAATCGATCGACATCTCCGCAGGCTCAAACGCAGCCTGGAAAAACCGTCCGAGGTGCTCGATCAGCCCTATGACCTGTGGTTTCGCCATTACGCGGGCAAAATCTACGAATCCTTTGCAAGTGCGGCCCAAGCGAAGCAGTCCGACTTGTCCTCCCTGCATCAGCTGCGTGTGAAGGGCAAAGCACTGCGTTATGCAATCGAATGTGCCCCTGGCGCCCAGGCTCAGAAATTGCAGGCGGATCTATATCCTCAATGTGAGTCCATTCAAGAGCGACTTGGACTGGTCAACGACAGCCGCGTGGCCATGGATCGGCTGCATCGTGCTCGGCGTCAAACGTTGCGCAAGGAAACAAAGCGTTATCTCGAGCGGCTTTGGTGTGAAGAAGCTCAACGCCTGGATGAGCGGCAGATCGCATTCAACGACTGGTGGGAGCGCCAACGACCCGAAGTGCTCGCAATCGGGGATGCCGAGTTTGGCAACACGCCGTCGCAGTTGACAGTAGGCCCCCGGAACCAAGTGCTCGGCCCGATGGGCAATGGACGGACCGGACCGTGACCGGCGAATGGAGCTTTGACAGACCGCACGGGGTTCTTCAAGTGCCCAGGGGCTTAGAGGTCCTGAGGGGTATAGAGCCTGGTGGCGCAGTGGTCTTGCGCTTGTCGGGCGGATGGGCCCGATCGCGGATATTCTGCTTTTGGGTATTGAGCGCAAACTTGCGGCAACTCGTAGGGATGGCCGTATCCGCCGGCCGGTGGGCTGCCCAGGGAAGCCAGGCTCCGGTGCACCTGTCCACTAGAGCGAGCATGTCCTGAGTGGCATCGAAACGCGTCGCGTTCTTGAAGCGTGTTAAGGTTTGCGGATTGCCCCACATGCGCAGGGCGGATGGACTCAGATCGCGAACCCCCTGCGAGCGGGCCGATCCTAAGAACACTCCAGCGCTGCGCCTGTTGCGCTCGAAAGGCATTCCAAGGATCGGGGGAAAAGATATGAGGCGGAGAACCTCGGCCATTTGCTTGGCTGCTTGGGCATTGATCGTGATCGCCACGGCCGGCCGCGGGGCCTCGGCGGAACTCTTCGGCCCTTCATGCATCGACGCGGCTTGCGACAATGCGTGTGACTCAATGGGGCACGGAGGCCGTGATAGTCTCCTGGGTTACGGACTGATCAAGCGAAGTGACCACTGCTTTGACGATTTTATCAGCCCGATGACAAACCCGGTCTTCTTTGAAGATCCTCGGACGCTGACCGAGGTCCGGGGCATCTACCTGCACCACAGCGTTCCGGAAGAAGCCTTTGGCGGCGACATCAACCTTTGGGCAGCCCAGTTGCGCGGGGCTCTGACAGATCGCCTCTCGTTGATCGCTACGAAGGACGGCTACCTGACGAGCAACAATCCGTTGATCGATGACGGCTGGGCTGCGGTTACATTGGGATTGAAATACAACTTGGTCCGCAACGTTTCCGCCGGTCGATTGATCAGCGCCGGTGCTTGGTATGAGTTGCCCGTTGGTTCTTCGCGGTCTCTCCAGGCCAATGGCGACGGCGACTTTCATCTGTTTCTGACAGGTGGACAGAGGATTGGCGAGAACTGGCACTGGCTCAGTGGTTCAGGCCTGCGTCTTCCGGCAGATGATTCATTGGGCAGCTCCATGTGGTACTGGTCGAACCACCTGGACGTGCGGATGACGAAGCGCACCTACCTGCTCACGGAAGTCAACTGGTACCACTGGTTCGAGAGCGGCGAAAACGGCATCCCCGGGATCGAGGGTGGCGACCTGTTCAACTTGGGCTCGACCGGGGTCACCGGGAACGACATCGTTACCCAGGCAGTGGGTGTGAAATACAAGCCTTCCGGCAATCTCGAGTTGGGGACGGCGTTTGAATTTCCGTTGACTGAACGTCGGGATGTGTTGGAGAACCGGCTGACGGTTGACCTGATCTTGCGGTTCTAGACCGGGGACGGCCGGCACTCTCTGAGCAAGAACACGCGGTCATGCCCCACGGGCATGACCGCTTTCATTTAACGTCATGCGTCCGACGTCAGATCCGCGATACGCCATGGGGCCGGCCCAAGGTTTCCATCGCCTTCCGCCGGAGGTAATTGGTCCGCTGGATCGTGCGAGCCGCGTTCGGGAAGGCCGTCCATTTAGCTTCTCCGCACCGACGCCAGCGGGGAGCCCGCATATCCGTTACTTTCGTCACAGCCCTTACAATCCTCAAGCTCCACCAGGTTTCCGCATCTGTGGATTAAGAAAGATCTGTCGAGCGGACGATTTTTCAGTCGCTGGACTATTTTGGCACTCACAGCCCCGAGTTTCTTCGGTTTGCGAGCATGTCTCCGCGGGGCGGCAAAGGGTGCTTCGATGCGGCAAGTAAGTAGTTGGATCGCGACTCTTCGACGAATTGCCGCTCTCAGCGGCCTGACCCTGGCATTGGCCTGGGGATCTTCGGCGGAGGCAGGGTTCATTCACCTCACTGCGCCTGCGAGCGGACAACGGACGGAAGCTTCGGGACAGGTCGTGACGCTGGCCGAATTCGGCTCGGATAACCTGTCCTTCACGTTGGACTGGAGCGTATCTTTCGACGGAACGAACTACACCTACACCTACACGCTCGACGGATTCGACGAACCCGGGATCAGTCATTTCTCGATTTCAGCCAGTGATGGCCGGAACGGAAGTGACGACTTTGAGGAAGAAAACGTAGTCTTCTCTTCATCGGGGGATGACAAGGAGGTCGGGATGCTTAATGAGGGCAAGTTTGGCGCGCCGAGCGATCTCTACGGGATCAAGTTCGATGATGGAGGGTCGAATGAAGGAGAAGCCCCGACGACGTACACGCTGATCACGGACCGGGCCCCGGTTTGGGGCAGCTTCTTTGCGAAAGCGGGAAGCGAAGCGGCGGCCTTCAACAGCGGATGGCAGATTTGGGGTGACTACCTGGCGGACACTTCGATCCAGAACTTCGTGTTCAACTCAAATGAATGGATTGCCGTTCCCGACAGTTTGACCACCATCACGACGGCCGTGCCCGAGCCGACCTCGATGGCGGTAGGCGGGTTGGTGATGATCGGCGCCGCTGTGTCCGCTCGCCGACGACGCAAGACGTGATTTCATCGCTCGCAGGATACCCAAGTTCTCAGGCCTTCAGATCCTCCGCTGCCAGCCGCTCGGCAGCCGAGGATCTGTTCGTTTACCGCTGCATGAAGACCGCGTCTGCGGGCGGCAAGTCGTCGGATCTGGTTCCGCTGCGGGAACCACGGCCGGCTACCAGACGAGACCGCAATCCTGGGCGAATCAGACCGCACCCCTGAAGGATTGATTCAGATGACTGGCCCGGGGCGAAGACTCACGGCAGGGTCGTTTGAGCCAACACCCAGCGCGCGCGGCAGGTCATTCAAAAATCGGATAAAAGCACCCGAAGGCTTGCTCACAGAAGACACCCGGATCATTGAACCGCCGATGCTGATCGAGCGCGGAGATTGACTGCAGTTCTTCGCGACTGAGTGTGAAGTCAAAGATCTGAATATTCTCGCGCAGATGTTCGATTTGACTGGCCTTCGGAATCACGGCAGTGCCTCGCTGAACACCCCACCGCAGCACAATTTGTGCTGGGGACTTTCCATGTCGGCTGGCGAGTTCCACGATCAGCGGGTGTTCGAGCACCGAATCCGATTGGGCGGCCATTCCAAGCGGAACATACGAGCCCGCGCCCAGTGGAGAAAACGCCGTATAGCCAATCGACTCTTGTTGGCAATAGCGGAGCAGCTTGCTCTGCACAAGATAAGGGTGTGACTCCACCTGCAAGACGGAGGGGCGAATTCGCGCATAGCTCAGCAGATCACGGATCAACGAAACCCCGAAATTGCTGACGCCGATCGAGCGAGCCAAACCCGCATCGACCAGTTCTTCCATCGCCTGCCAGGTGTCGGAGATACGAACTGAGTCCGCTTTCATCCGCGGCTGCGCTGCCACAGGATCATGAAACCAACCTGGGGGATAGCGTTCCTCAAATGGCACAAAGGCCATGGTGATCGGAAAGTGAACGAGGTAGAGATCCAAGTAGTCGAGTTGTAGATCTTGGAGAGATCGCTTGATGGCTAGAGCCACATGTTCCGGCCGATGGAAGGTGTTCCAAAGCTTGCTGGTGACCCAACAATCCTCGCGACGGCATAAACCCTGGGCGAAGGCGGTTCGAAGTCCTTCACCGATTTCAGGTTCATTGCCATAGTCGCAGGCACAATCCAGATGGCGATAACCGATTCGTAACGCCTGCTGGACTACGGAGGCAGCGGCTGGTCGGTCGATCTTCCAGCATCCGAGACCCAACGCGGGTAGCTGATGATGGCCGGCAACGGGGAGGTATTCCATTTCCAGAGAACTCTCGTGCCTTGGGGGAAACAGGATCCGATCGAGTCAATCGAAGCGGTACGCCAACAAGCCGATGTCGTGCGATCCAAGAATCAACCCGACGTGTTCTGACCCGACGTGTGCGGAGCGGCCACCTGCAGATTTCATTCTGGCAGAGATCCGGCGCGACCGTCGGCGGCAACCAAGTAAGTCGCGTGCCCAAACTCCTGCCCGCAAGTGGCGCGGTGCGAACGCGGCTTCAATATGGAATCGGCGACGAACAAGCATTGCGTTTAACTGTCGATTTCGTTGAGACCAAGATCGTCATGTCGCCGTAAGGCGTGGGGAAAGCGTCGGCTCGCAGGTCGGATCCGCGCGGCGGATCCAACATTGAAATCCGTTATAGTGACCATCGCCCCCTCGTTCATGGCGGGTGGGGTTGGCCCATCGCCCCTCCTGCAGCGGACATGCAGTTTACAAGCGATCATGTTCCAACTGTTCGTTCTGACCGCCCTGCTTTTGATCAACGGTTTTTTCGCGTTGTCCGAGCTTGCAATCGTAGCGTCAAGCAAGCCGCTGTTGAGGCGGATGGCCAGGGGCGGCAACCGAGGCGCCGCGCTTGCCCTGAAACTGGCCGATGAGCATGCCCGTTTTTTGTCAACGGTGCAGGTAGGAATCACGCTCGTCGGAATTCTGGCAGGTGCTTATGGAGGCGCGGAGATCGCCGAACGGCTGGCTCCTCTTTTCGATCAGTGCGCCTGGATTGCACCCCATGGCGAGGCGGTGGCTTTGACTGTCGTCGTGGCTCTGATCACGTACCTCTCTGTCGTTATCGGCGAGCTGGTGCCCAAGCAAATTGCGCTGGCCCATCCAGAGACGCTGGCTTCGTGGGTGGCTCGGCCAATGGCCATTCTAGCCTTCGTGTGCAGCCCACTGATTACTGGCCTGGAACTCTCCAGCGAATTCCTCTGCAGTTTGCTTGGCGTACAGCAGGAGCCCGATGCCGTCACCGAAGCGGAGGTCAAAGCGGTGCTCGAGGAGGGAGCTGCCAGCGGCGCTTTGGAGAGCGTTGAGCACAGTATGCTCCAACGCATCATGCGGTTGAGTGATCGCGATGTCCGATCCGTGATGACCCCGCGTGTGGATGTTGTGGCAGTGGACCTAAAGGAAGACGTGGCGCAGTTGCGACACAGGATCAAAGCAGCGGGACATTCTCGTTATCCCGTCGTGGAGGGTGATTTCACGCGGGTACGCGGGATCCTGGAAGCGGTGGACCTGCTGGAGCTTGAAGCGCAACCCGTAGATCCAGAAACACTGGCTTCTCTCTTGCAGCCCCCAACCTTTCTCAATGAACATACGCCCTGCTTGGATGCAATCGAAGTGTTCAAGGCGGGGCCCACGCACATCGCGATCGTCCTTGACGAGTACGGTTCCGCTACAGGCATCGTGACGGCCGCCGATTTTCTGGAAGCAATTGTAGGAGCGATTCCTGCAAACTACGACGAAGGTGACCAACCCCAGATCGTCAGACGCGCTGATGGGTCTTGGCTTGTCGATGGAACAGCCACCATTGAAGAAGTCCAACTAGAGATTGGATTGGAGGACATCCAGGCCGGTGGAGGCTATGCGACGATTGCAGGATTTTTTTCGGATCAAGCAGCGGGTGTGCCTGCCGTGGGTGCTGCCATCGATCGCTTCGGTTATCGGTTTGAGGTTGCAGACATGGATGGCAGTCGAATCGACAAGCTCCTGATCACGCCGAACGCGGAGACAAAGCCCCCATAGGCTATTTATGGCATGGAATCCGTCAGCGTTCGTGCTGTCGGCCTGTCAGGGTTCTCGACTTTCCAATGTGAGTGAACTTCGGCCAGTGCACCCATGTTGTGCAGGTAGCTCAAGCACGCATCCGGAACTCCTTCTTTTCCGTCTCGAACGTACGCGAGCCAATATAGGAGGCCCGTTCGACTGTCTGGTTTGAATGTGTCTCTGAACCGTCCATGCCAAGTCGACCATCCCATGCTGAACACCAAGGTCCAAAATGTTGGTCTCAGAAATATCTCGGTGGCCTGCCCAAGCCACGTCCCCAACTCCGCTTTAGAGCAGTGTTGTGGGTAACGCACCCAGGGGGGAGTGACACGCGGGCGGCGCGAAGGACGCAAACGATGCAGGCCAGCCAGTCATTACGAACGCCGCGCGGGACGATTCGCAGTCAACTGCTCCGTCCGTTATTGTTGACGTTTGTTTTTGGGGTACTTGCAACGGCAGGGATCAGTGCATGGATTAATTCTCAGCGCCAGGTCCAGGCCCTGAGAGAAAGGCAAAGCGAGGTCGCTCGCGTGTTGCGGGTTGCACAGTTTCCTTTGACTTCTTCCGTGCTCTCGCAGATCGCCTTGTTATCGGGGGAGGCAATCATCGTCCGAAATCCGCAGGAACGGACGATTGAAGCGTCCGGCCTGGCGGCGGACGTGCCCTTGCCCGCTTGGAACGATCCAATCTGGGATGGTTTACCGGATTTCGATGCCGATCCGCGATATATGGTCATCGCGGGACAATCATTCTGGGGAAAACGCACGAACCTGGTAGCGCAGCCTGAAGTCGAAGCGATCGTCCTGGCGACGGATCGATCATTGACTGCGGCGCGCTGGGACGGCGCCTGGCCGCCGCTGGCAGTCGGTTCGGGAATCCTTGCCTTGCTTCTGCCTTGGCTATGGCGTTTGACGGGGCGTTGGACCCAGAGGATCGAAGCTGTTGAGTCGAAGGTCTCTGCGATTGCCGGACAACTGGCAGCGACTTCCGAGTCCCTGCTGCCGGGCGATGAGTTGGGTCGTTTGCTGCAGAACGTTTCGTCCCTCGGCGAACGACTCTCGGAGTTGCAGGCCGTACAGATGCAATCGGAGCGGCAAAGGCTGCTGACGCTTTGGATCGCAGGTTTCTCGCATCAATTTCGTAACGGCATCGCAGGTGCAAAGCTGGCGGTTCAACTCCATCGACAACGTTGTCAATCCGCCGCAGAACCCAGCCTGGACGTCGCGGATCGGCAACTGAGTTTGCTGGAAACAGAACTGCGCGGGATCCTCACGTTGACAAGGCGTGAGGAAGCGCCCGCCCGGCCCGTGGAACTGGCTGAAGTGCTCAAGGAGGCCGTCGGACTGACCGAGCCCACCTGCCAGCATCGTGGCGTCGAACTGGTTAGGCCCGTCGAGTGTCCCAATGTCTCCATTCTGGGGTCGGCCGATGGCCTTCGCGCGGCACTGGTCAACCTGCTGCTGAACGCCGTCGAAGCAACGGGCAGCGGTGGCCGGATCCGCCTGCAATGCTGGCGGTCGGCCGAGGCAGTTACGATAGAAGTATCTGACAACGGACCCGGGCCACCGGCTGACCTGGCGGACGAGTTACTCAAGCCGTTTGTCACTAGCAAACCGGAAGGGGTTGGTATCGGCCTTACCATCGCCGCGGCCATTGTCGAACGGCATGGGGGAAGGCTCCATTGGGACCGCACGGACGGCTGGACAAACTTTCGCTGCCAGTGGCCGAAGCAGGCGTTGTTGAACGAGAAAGGCAATGGCTCGAATCCTGGTAATTGATGATGAACCAGCGATCTGCTGGAGTGCTCGAGCGCTTTTGACCGATCGCGGGCATGTCGTTGATATCGCCGCGTCCGTGGAGCAGAGTTGGAGTCTGCTCCACGATGCGGAGCCTGATGCGATCGTGTTGGATATTCGACTGCCGGGCGTCGATGGGATCTCGGCGCTGCCTGAGTTCCGGCAGCGTTTGCCTCAGACACCCGTCATCGTGATGACGGCGTTTGGTGATCTGCCGAACGCCGTCTCGGCGTACCAACGAGGTGCCTTTGAATATTTGTTAAAGCCGTTTGATCTCGACCAGTTCGCTGAGCTCGTGGAGCGGGCTTTGGCGAAGCGCGATCGATCGGTAAAGATGCTTGAACAGGGAACTGAGATAGCGCGAGTCGCCGAAGTTTATCCCTTGGTCGGCACAAGTGCGGCGATGCAATCCGTCTATCGGCAGATCGCGCTATTCGCGGGCACGGATTTTCCGGTCCTCATTACAGGGCCGACAGGCAGCGGCAAGGAACTCGTCGCCCGAGCGATCCACGAACATAGCGGGGCAGCCGCCGGACCTTTCGTGCCCGTTTGCCTGGCGAGCCTCAATCCATCTTTGATTGAAAGCGAATTGTTTGGCCACGTTCGCGGTGCCTTCACCGGGGCAACTCAAGATCGTGGAGGCATGTTCGCGGCTGCGGATAGCGGCTCACTGTTCTTTGATGAACTTGCAGACACGCCGCTCGACTTCCAGGTAAAGCTGCTCCGGGTGTTGGAGTCCCGTCGCTACAGTCCCGTGGGCAGTGGCAAGGAAATCCAGACGCGGGCCCGCGTGATTGCGGCTTCGAATCGGCGATTGGACCAACTGATCCGCGAAGGACGTTTTCGCGAAGACCTTTTTCATCGTCTCAATGTGTTTTGCATCGAACTGCCGTCGCTGGAGGAACGGCGGGAAGACATTCCGGAACTCGTAGCATATTTCCTAGAGAACCTGCCAAGCGGACTTCGGCCGCGCGCCATTTCGGACCAGTTCTGGAAGGCTCTGGAACAGCGAAAGTGGTCCGGAAACGTCCGTGAACTCAGGCATGTCGTCGAGCACGCCGCTGTATTGGCGCGAGGTGACGAGTTAGATGCGGCCCATCTGCCGCAGACAGCACGAGACTCACCTTCATGCGATGCCTCCTCGGAACTGGAACAAGCAGTGATCCATTGGGTCGATCAGGAACTGGATGCAGGGCGCGACCGGTTGCATGAACGCCTGATCGAGAAGACCGAACTTGCCCTCCTGCGGCGCGTGCTGGCAGAAACGGATCAAAACCGCTCGGCTGCGGCTCGCTTATTGGGTGTGGACCGCGCCACCTTGCGGCAGAGGCTCCGCGACGAGGCATAGCTGCGACGTTCTATCGCGGCCCGCATGGCTTCCTGCTGCTTTGGTCGATGGCCGCCTGGAGCGCAGCGCCTCAGGCGTGGTGAAATTCTCACCACTTCACGACGAAACTGCCGTCGGCTGCCCGCACGACCCCCACGGAATACGCAGTACCGGGCATGATCGGCCGGGTGAGGCTCCTTTTGCTTCAGGGTTTGCCTGAAGAAATTCCAGGCCCTGTATTTATCCACGCGAATGGCACGACCCTGGCACTGTGTCGAATCAGCAATTCCAAAGGACGACGGATCGCCGAGTGAATCGGTCCGCGGGACCTGGATCGAGCGTTTTTATTGGAGAGGATGATGGAGAGACAGCCATTGCGACAGCGCAGTCACACGGCCTTCACGCTGGTCGAATTGCTCGTCGTGATCGCGATCATCGGCATCCTGGTGGGTCTGCTGTTGCCTGCCGTTCAGCAGGCTCGAGAAGCCGCGCGGCGGATGAGCTGCGGCAATAACCTGAAGCAGCTCAGCCTGGCAGTGCTCAACTATGAATCCGCACATCAGAGGTTTCCGCCTGGGACGGTGATCGAACTGTCGACCACCAGCACGGCCAGCAATTTGGCTTGGGGAGTTCATGGTCGCATCCTCCCCTACATGGAACAGCGGAACCTCTACAGCGCGGTCAATCTCTCGCAAGGCTGGGAATTTCAACAAGCAATCCATCGCAAGCAGGTACCGAACTTTCAATGTCCGAGCGACATCAAGGGGGATCTGGTACGCGACCCGGGCGGTGGTCGACCACACTTGTTCCCAACAAACTATGGGTTCAACTACGGCGTCTGGTTCGTGTTTGATCCGTCGACGAACCGGAAGGGACCAGGCAGCTTTGCGCCCAATAGCTTTTACGGAACCAAGCACTTTTTGGATGGACTCGCGAATACGTTGATGGTCGCAGAGGTCAAAGGCTGGACCTCCTACTTCCGCAATGGGGGGACCCCGACAGCGACGCCACCTTCCACCGCACAGGAACTGACCGCGATTGCCGGAGCCGATTTCAAGGACACGGGCCATACCGAATGGCCCGATGGACGCGTCCACCATACCGGGTTTACGACAACGCTTCCGCCCAACAACCCCGTCATGATTAATCTCAAGGGAGTGGACCACGACATCGATTACAACAGCTGGCAGGAAGGTCGTAATGGCAATGCAGGGAGAATCACTTATGCGTCGATTACCAGTCGCAGCTACCATGCGGCACTAGTCAATGTGGCGCGTATGGACGGATCCGTCGGCAGCATCTCCAACTTCATCGACTTGAAGGTATGGCGGGCATTGAGCACGCGCGCCGGCGGCGAAACATTCCAAGAACCCTAGCTTGGGGTGCCGCTGGAACCCGGGACTGCCTCGACCGGCGCCGACACACTGTTCTGAGAGTTGCCCGTAGTCGAGCGCTCTCGTGCGGAAGGCTCATCGGTACCTTCTGGTGGTCCAAGCGCTTGACCGGGCATGAGTTTTCGCCGAGCAATGCCCGTCGCCGACTTGGAGGCCGTGCCCGCAGGGCAGCTTCCACCGGCCGCACGGCTCGGCGCACCGCTGCACGGCCCTCTGTCGGCATCGATATTGGATCCAGGCGGCCGCATACAGTCTGAATCCAGCCGAATTGAGTGATCGAGCAGGTTACTGGCATCACGAGGCCGGAAGTGGATGCACGCTTCTCCCAAGCGGACTCGGTAACGATCTATCGAGCATGTGAGCCGCATCGCGTGATCCCGATCGTTCCGCCATCGGCTTGAGAGGATCCGTTGGATGGAAGCTGCCCCCGCAATGGGGTCGCAATCGCATCGCGGGTCTGACTCCACGCGACCACCGCTCCCTCGCGTACACTGAGCGGTGCTGTCTTGGGCTCGCGGTTTTGGCTTGAAGCCCCCGAGTCTTCTCGGGCGGGGAGGATTCAGTCGATGGGTCGCGCAACCAGTTTCTTGTCGATGCTTTTGGGCAGTATCTTGGTTTGCCATGCCCAGGAAGAACGCAGCGTGCAGCGCCGCGACCCTCAACCCCTGGTGCAGTATCCGTTAAGCCAGGAAGCATCGCCTCAGGACGGAGTGCCGCGCGGCAGGCTGGAAGGGCCATTCAACTTCCGCAGTCAGGTGATTGCCGACACAACGCGCCTCTATTGGATCTTTGTGCCTGCCCAATACCGCGCGGACGAGCCGGCCAATGTGCTGGTGTTTCAAGACGGCGCTCGCGCCATCAATCCCAAGGGGGTCCTCTGTGTCCCGCAGGTCATGGAAAACCTCATCGCCAAGCGCCAGATTCCTGTGACGATTGGCATCTTTATCACGCCGGGGCAGCGTGGCAGTGAATTTCCGGAATCGATCGGGACCGGGAATCCTGACAATCGCGACATGGAATACGATGTGCTCGATGACACCTACGCTCGGTTCCTGATCGAGGAACTACTGCCCGAGGTTGGCAAACAATACAACCTTTCGACAAAGCCGGAAGATCGTGCGATTGGCGGGGCCAGCAGTGGTGCGATCTGCGCCTTCACCGTGGCTTGGCAACGCCCAGACGAGTTTCGAAACGTGCTGAGTCTGATCGGCAGCTACACGAACATCCATGGGGGTCACGTCTATCCCAGCCTGGTTCGAGAAGCCGAACGCAAGCCGATCCGCATCTTTCTGCAAGATGGTGTCAATGACCTGCGGAATGCAGCCGACCCCGACCGCGATTGGTACCTGCAGAACCAGAAGATGGTTGCTGCCTTGACCGAAAAAGGCTACGACATGGCCTACGTATTCGGCGAAGGTGGCCATGCGGATGATCATGGCGGGGCGATGTTGCCACAGATGTTGCGGTGGATCTGGCGCGACCATCCTGCCGTGGAATCCCCGGCGACGGATCTCGTGGCCGAAGCGAAGGCAATTCAGCCAAGATCTGTCGAGCTGTTTCCAGGGTTTGACGAGAAAGCGGAGGTGGATCCGCGCGGGACCTATGTTTGGACAAATCGGTTTGGAAGTCAGGAAATTGCCAATACGTTAGTGATTGAAGGCAAGCCGGGCGCGTGGCAAGGAACGCTGCATGTCCAGCGCGGTGATGACGCCGCCCAGCAGTACGCCATCGAGAACCCGGAGATGATCGGAAACAAATTTCTCTGCGATGTCACAACCCGATTTGGCGAAAGGACGATTCATTCCAGCCTCCAGGGAATCGTCTCGGTGGATCAGATCGATGGCTGGCGGGTCATGGACATAGGCGGCACGCCCCGTGATACGCGTTGGACCGCCAAGAGGGTCAAACAGTAGGTAACGGCATGTTGCCATCGAACTCGTTGATCCCTCATGGCCTCTAAAACGTGGTGATTGGAACTGCAACTTTGAGGCGAAGGACTTCAGACTGATGGCTCGCGATCAAATTTCCGTCAGCGTCCGCATCAAGGTAATGGCCCACGTATTCTGCCTCTGGCTGTTGAGCGGTGCTCAGTGCTACGTGTCGGCGGAGGAAGCCGGAATCGTGATTCCGTTTTGGGATCAAGGTGCGCCGGGGTTTGAACAACGAAAAGATGAAGCCGAGCAAGCCGAAAGTTATTGGGTAAGGAATATCCACTTCCCAACGTTGACTGCCTATTTGCCCGATCCGAAGAAGGCTAACGGGACTGCGGTAATCATCGCCCCGGGCGGCGGGCATCGCGAATTGGTCTTCAAGGCCGAGGGGATTGACGCTGCCCAGTATTTGAGCAGCATCGGAGTGGCTGCATTTGCGCTCAAGTATCGTTTGGGACGCGAGGAAGGATCGCCCTACAAGATTGAACAGCATGCCTTGGAAGACGGTCAGCGGGCTGTACGGTTGGTCCGCCATCGTGCCGCGGAGTGGGGAATCGATCCAACGCGTGTGGGAATGTTGGGTTTCTCCGCTGGCGGTGAAGTCGTGTCGATGATCGCCTATGCAACTGAGTCAGCAGGAAGCCCGGCCGCAACGGATCCGATTGATCGGGAGAACGCCCGACTGGATTTTCAAATGCTCGTGTATCCCGGGCCGCTAGGGATTCCAGTAGCACTGCCGCGCGATGCCCCTCCGGCATTTCTCCTGGTTGCAAATGATGATCGTGGCGTAGCCGCCGTTATCTACGATCTTTTGGGCAAATTGCGGACGGCCGGTGTGCCTGTGGAGGCTCACGTCTACGCACAAGTCGGGCATGCCTTCAACATGGGAAATCGCTCCCAATTGGTGACACCGAGGACCTGGCCCCAGCGCGCTTCGGATTGGATGCGCGACAGTGGCTTGCTTGACCCAACGAACAGTGGCGAAGCCGAGGCGCCCCGCCAACCGGCTTCGCGCTGAGCGATCGCCCCCGACTGGAGAGACGGCTTCCGCAACTGTCATCGCGAGCGAGCCTGGCTCCGTGTTTTGGTCAGGGGGCTCCGCTGGACATTGGAAGTCGGCATGCGTTCATCGACGCTTGCGTTCGCCCGGTGTTCATCGGACCTGGCGGGTAGCGGATGACGCGGTTTCAGAATTCCGGCGCCCAGTGCTCTACCGATTTTGAGCCAGCTGGTGCGCAGCAACGAGATCTTGCCACGGCGAAAACCTCGGAAGCATGAGGTCGATTGGGTCGGGGGCGTGCAACTCGAAACAAGCTTCGATCTCTAGAGAAGTTGTCGCGCGGATGAGTTCGTTATCCGTGGGATCGAAGCAGATGCACGACTGAATTGCTTGAGCGGCATGGCTGTTAATCAAACGCGGGACATGCGTTGTATCCATCGCCTCGGCCGTACGCCACTGCGGGCCGTGCTTGGAAGCCCGTGGTCCACATCTCCAGCGCATTGCAATCCGTGGGGCCGTGGTGTATCGTGCCGAGTGGCGTTCCGTGGGATTTTTGTACTCTTGCGCTCGCACTCCGGTCGCTCCGACCAATCAAAAAACGCCTGGGAATACGCTTGTTTGAGGTCTAACCAGCGAGCGCTTCTGAAGAGGCAGACCGTGAACGTCTTCCAGAATTCGCAGGCGATGGTTTCGTGACATTCGTCCTCGTCGGCAACTGATGTGAAGGTTCGAGAATTTAGAAGAGTGTATTCACACCTTTACGGCTTAGGGTGTTGCCCCGGGCTCATCAATCACCAGAATCTGGTCCCCGGCGACGTCCGTCAGTGTGAGCTCCCTGCCGGATGGCCACCGAACCGTAAGCGTCTCCAATTTGGAGATAGAGCCAAGTCCCCAATGAATGCGGCGGTCCTTCGAGGACAGATAACTTGACGCCGGCGTCACCTCAGAGATCCAGACTTGGTCTTGAGCCCTTCCGATCAGGCGCGCCCCGTAGCCGAATTGATTTGGCAACTGTCCTCGTACATCCAACTTGAGCCAATGATTCTTGTTTTCGGAGCGGTTTGCCAGAAGCACGACGCGACCTTCATAGTCGACAATCACCAGATCCATCCGTCCGTCATTGTCTACGTCGACAGTGGCTGAACCGCGAGCAACCAGCGGGCGTCCCACTCTTGGAGGAAGCCGCCTGGCAATGTCGACAAATCGCTTGCCCTGCTCATTCCTGAGCAACAACGTGGGTTGCCGATAGGTCGACCCCGGTGTGATCTCATGGCAGTTGTCATACACATGTCCGTTGACAAAAGACAGGTCCAACCAACCATCGTTGTCGAAGTCAAGCCATTGGACACCGAATCCCAAACGCGTGGCCGTCAGGGCGGCCACACCGGTCGGACCAGAGTGATCTGCAAACCTCAGTTTTCCTCGATTGCAAAACAGAGCAAAGCAGAAGCGGTCCCAGTTGGTGACGGCCAAGTCGAGACGTCCATCACGATTGTAGTCGCCCCAATCTGCGCCCATTGCTGCCATCGCGGACATGTTGCGTCCGTAGGCCAGACCCGAGGAAACACCTCGATTTAGAAATTGAAAATTGCCCTGATTGTGAAACAGATCGCCAATCTGTCCATCATTGCCAACATAGAAGTCGATCTGGTTGTCGCCATCAAGATCCGAAAAGGCGAGGACCAATCCAGCACCATTAGACTGTCCTAATGCTCCTTCTGCAGAAACGCGTTCGAATTTGCCATCCCCGAGATTGCGCCATACTTCGCCTTTTTCAGGCACATACTCGGAGGGAGGACACCCGGACTTCACACCATCGTTCAACTCGCAATAGTGCTTGACGTGTGGTCCCCAGGCCACATAGTTTAAGATCACCAGGTCCAGCCAGCCGTCATTGTTGAGGTCCATGAAGCCCGCGCTTGCTCCCCAGTGACCGTGGTTGTCTCGAGGCAGCCCTGCGTCGCTCGTTGCTTCTTCAAATCGAGTGCCATCAATGTTGCGGTAGAGCGCCAGGCGATGGATACCAGTCAGGAGAAAGTCCTGCCGACCATCTCCATTGAAGTCCCCGATGGCACATCCTGTCCAATCGTCATTGCCATCGCGCACCAATCCGGCCTGCTGCGTGATGTCGACAAACCGCTTCCCCATATCGTTTCGATAGAGCACAGGATGCGGATCGGCAACGAGCAAAAGATCGTGCCATCCATCCAGATCAATATCCAGGACCGCGCACCCACAACCGAACGCTTCATTGATTCGCATCGGACGGGGCTGCATCGGCCAGTGGTACGTAAGTCCCATCGATTCGGCCAGTTCTTCAAACCAGACCTCCCGCCTCTTCGCCATATTCTTCATCTCATATCGCGACGGGGCAAATGATCCGTCCGAAGGCCCAATCGGGCTGCTACTCGTCTGTTCCTTGCATCCTGGCAGGAACCATCCGAACAGGGCGAGAACGACGATGGGAAGAATGAAGTTGGTTGCGAGATTCATAAAACGCCGATGCGACATTTTGATCCTCGCAATAACCAGCTAAAACAGTGTTGCCAGTCTGTTTGAGTGAGCTAGTTCCAGGTGACGACGAGAGAGGCATTCTGCCGCTGGAGGAGGAGCAGGCCAGGATCGCAGTGCAAGGCAGAATCTCGTTAAGATATTCCTCCCCCAGTCGGCGTTCAATCTCGTTCGCCAGCCTGCTTCTGCAACCGAGTGACCCCGTCCTGGGCCCGTCCGCCGTTCCCATGATTCAGGATGGATGGACCTGACCCCCGAATGGGGAATTCTGTGGAATATGCGGGTAGAAAAGCACTTCGTGGGCCGATAGGTCGATCCGGGCGAGGGGTGGTAGGGCCGGCGATTCCCATTGACATGACCCCGAATTCTGTACCAGTCGTTATGAGAGTACGGGTTGGGGAATGTGGGTGTTCTGCTGGAGTCAGGCCGTAGGCCGAACGGAATCATAGCACCCGGCGGCGTACTTGACCGGGGTCCGATACCCGAGCGAGCTGAGGGGTCGTTGATGGTTGTAGGCGTCTCGCCAAAGGTGTGTCAGCGGTCGCACTGACCGCAAGCTTCGGACTTCACGCCTCCGGAAGGGCGACTCACATAACTCCCCCGCTTCGTCCTTTAGCGGAGCGGTCACGAACAAAACGACACTCTACGGAAGTCCTTGATCTATTCGACCAATCAAGGAGCCTGTGAGCAGTTGTGAAGCTTCTCGGAGCAAGGTTGAGCTTGGGCCTTTTCACACTCCAAAAGGCAGTAGGCTCATGAATCGAATCTTTCCCGCTTTGACGCGATCGGCTGCATTCGCGAGCGAGTCCCTTTGGCTGATTTCGCCACCCAAGGCCTGCTGGGGGTAGCAAACGCACAGCGAAAACAAGCGGTCGATCGCCATCAGGCAGGAGAAGATCAGAAGCCGACCGAGGCGGACGGCCACGATTCCTTCGTCCGTTCGCTTTCAGACTTCCTGCAGGAACGAGGCCACTGCTGGCAGCGAACTGCGGCCAATGAACGGGATGCCGTTCGGAGTGAGCGATCGATCCTCCGCCTCATCAGACTTTAAAGTTCGCAATCGATGGCTCACCTCGCCTGGCAAATTACGCCCATCCGCCAGCCTTCGGAGCACACCAATCGGTGCGGGCAGATGTGCGCGTTTAGCTCGGTCTGCCGAACAGCCCACCGCGAGGATCGATGGGCCGTCGCAGGAAATTCGATGGGAGAGTGCCCGAATGTCGGCCCAACCTGCGCCTCTCCCGATTCGACAATCGCTCAGATTGTCCAGTGCGAAAATGGGAGAGAGTATCGGCCTGCCGACGGTTAGTGGCCTAAGTCGCCGGGGAACTTGAAGAGCCAGTCCGGGCTGCTCTCCCCAAACAACTCATCGACCACTTCGTCATCGAGGACGGTTTGACCGGCCAACAGGCGAAGGAGCCCAAGGTCCGAACCAATCCCCTGAACAAGAGCCCGCTGTCGTGAAGCAAACGACCCCGGGCCGTTCCAGTAGTCGCTGATTGCGGCCAGAGCCAAAAGATCTTCATCGTAGATGGTCGTACCGCCGATCAGGATGTCCTGGTCGGGGCCACCACGAATCTTGTCTCGGCCTTCGCCTCCTATAAGCAGATCGCGGCCGCGACTGCCGATCAACGAGTCTTCACCCGGACCCCCGACGAGCACTGCGGACCGAGCCAGCGATGCGACCAGGTAATCGTCTCCCTTCCCGCCAAGTCCGGTGATGGGTCCGCCGCCGGCATGCAAGCGATCGGCTCCAGACCAGCCCTCGAACACGACGGGTCGTTTGACATTGGTTGCAATCCTGACCTGGTCGTCGCCTGCGCCGAGCAGAATATGGATCGACTCCACCTCGCTAAGCGGGAAGTCCTGTGCTTCCGGAGAGAGGAAGTCGGATCTCAACTGCAATCGCTCTCCGCGCCGATGAATCTCGATCGCGTCATCGCCCGGTGTCCCCACGATCTCAAGAACGCCGTCGCGGATCGCGGCGCCCGCGACCAGATTGAGCGCAAATACCGATACGGTCCCGCTGATTTCGTTGGCCGTCAAAACGAGTGGTGTTCCGATGGGGCTGTCATCCGCGGAGATGAACTTCAGATCCTCGATGCCCAGATCTTTGGCAGCATCGGAATCCGTTGGCTGGGAGAAGTCGCGATTGTTGATGTATTGTACGAACGATGGAGCAAAGGGATCGGTCACATCATAGACCATGATCCCTCCGATCCGCTCCAGGCCGATGAAAGCAAAGGTGCGGCTGCCGATCTTCGCTACCATCACGGCTTCCGGTTCCGGCCCCTTGTTATCGCTGCGACTGTCAAAGCTGTTGTCGTTGTTGCTGGCGTTGAAGAACTGAGGATAGGCTGCTGCTGTAATCTGCTCAAAATCGTCTCCACTGTCGAATACCTGTTCACCCGCAGCGGTCCAGATGCTGAACGAACGCGCCCCAAACGCATACAGTCGCTCATAGTCGGCGTCCCCATCGAGGTTGCCCAGAGTCGATGTCACGTTGAGCCGACCGAGATTATCGTTGTTCCGCAGTCCGCCAGGCCCGCTCGACACATCGGGAAATCCTTGCGCGGCGAACGACGCGGGATCCAACGATAATCCGCCTGCACGCACCTCTTCATTAAACCCAACGTAATCCCGGGCGTCGCCCTCGTTGGCCGTGACGAGGTAAGTCTGACCGGCAATCTGGAAGGAGGCGATCGCATCGGGCTGGTACATTCCCAAGACTGGCCAGTTGCGAATATTAAGGATCCCGGAGTTGCTGGATCCAGGAACATCGCGGTCGCTTGCATCGAGGCCGTTCCGAGTTGTGATCAGCCCGAGCACAGCCGGTTCGGGTGTGTAGTCCGGCAGAAGGGTAAATGTGCCGGTGGTCTGATCAATCTCGATGCCAGCCACGCCAAAGTCGTTGTCGTTGATCACTGCGATGGTATTTGCATCGACGAGTGCAAGGCCTTCGACTTTCTCCACCCTGTTGTAGCCGGCCGCAGCCAGGTCCAAGTGCAAGTTCTTACTGATCGGCTTGATACCCAAAGCAGCTAACTCGATGGCTGTCATCTGGTCGATCGACTTGAAGATGCCTCCACCGACGTCGTAGGTCCCGCTGAAACTGGATACATCGGTCGCATCGGAGAGTCGGAAGCGATAGACCTTCTTCTCGATATTGCTCAAGGGGTCGCTGTCTATCGCATCATCATCGCGCTCGATTACGAGAAATTCGCCAGTCGGCAGTGCGACAGCATCGCCAATCTTGTCGGCCCGAGTGTTGCCTGGCGTCCCCAGGTTCGGGTTATCCATCACGTACAGGAACTGTCTGGTGGCATTGGTCTGAGGATCGAACTCGACAACCCGAATGTTCCTCAAGCCATTGAGCGTGCTATTGGAGAGGGAAGTGGGATTGCGAAGCGGGCTCTGCACGAACGCATAAAGCTTTCCATTCTGAATAGCGAGCGCTTCAAAGCCCCGATTTTGTCGACGTTGGGCCAAGATGCCCGGGAGAGCTTCCGTTCCGAGACTGCCGGCGGCCAGACCCGCGGCCGCCGCAGCACCCTGTGGCACAAAGCGTTCGATCAACACGCCAGCCGCAGAAAACTTGTAGATTGCAGGGCGGTATTCATCGACCATCCAGAAGCTGCCGTCGCTGTCGACGACCACTCCCTCCAGGTCGGCGCCCAAGGGATCGAGCGTCAGAATGTTGCCCAGCAGATCGACGGGGACTTCATCGTTATGCGGGGTACTGGCGTTGCCCCCCGGCACCGACGTATTCGGCAACCCGCTCAACGGGTCACCAGGGGCAACCTGAAGTTCGATCTGCTGCGAGAGTTCAATCGCACCGGAGGCTGGGTCGAGTTCGAAGCGGACAATTCGTGGGGCGAAGTCAGGCAGCAGGAATGGCCGCTGACCCGACGAATTCGGCTCCCCGTTCGGTCCACGGTCTGTGTGCGTCACGAACTTCAGCCGTCCACTGGCTGGATCAATGCCTTCGAAGAAGAGGCCCGAGAACCCGCCCAGCGATAACGTTTGACCGCCCACGGTCGTCCCGATGGTCGGCAGTTCCGGGAACAGGGCGGTCTGCAGCTGCGATACTTGATTGTGATCTTTGTACCCGAGGGCGTTGATCGCAGTCACACCGCGCGAACCCAGGTCGATCACTGCCAGAGCGTTATTCTCCTGAAGGGTCACGAAGGCGGTCGAACCATCGGCGGAAACGGCGATGTACTCTGGTTCAAGGTCCTGAGCCACCGTCGCACCGGGCCCAAAGATCCGGATCCCGGCAGCGATCAGTTCATCCTTCTGACTGTTGAACTGCGTGAATCCGATCTGTGTCACGATCGCAGCCTGAATGCCATTGCTCAGATCGATCAGGCTGACGGAACCTTCCGGATCGACGCTGTCAGGTTGCCCGTAACTGTTGGGTTCACCTTCATTGGCCACCAGGATCGACTTCCCGTCGGGCGTAAACGTGAGCATGTCTGGAAGGGCGCCCACGACAACGGAACCCAAGCTGTTCCCGTCCGTATCGAAGAACACCACACTGCCAGCATCCACCTTGTTGAATGCCTCGATCGCTACAGCCACCAATCCACGCTTGACGGCGACGCTGTTCGGGCCACCCCCAAAGCCGGAGAGGTCTACCTCCCGAATCAATTCCGGCGATGCAGGATCGCTCAGATCAAGAATGCCCAACGCATTGGCGGTGGAACTGGTGTAGAACGCCCGCTGCGAGCCAGCGTCATAGTCGGCGATTTCCGCCGTGGAACCGGATGGAGCATAGAAGGTTCCGAGCACACTCAGGTTGATCCCAGCCATCAGGTGGCGGGATTCAAGCTGCTCCAAGGTCCGCAGACGCCGTCGTCTCAGCGAGTTGCTTCGTTGGTTCCTGCTCGAATTCCGCTTTGCGACCTTTCGCATCGTTCAGTTCCTGATGAAATCTCGGTGGTAGTGCTCCAAAAGCCGCAAAGGGTAGGGATCAAGCATTAAGAACGTGCGAGGAGACTGCAAAGACTTGCGATATCTCCCTGACACAACCGGGTGCTGTTTCACGATGGCGGCATGGCTGCGTGAAGCTCAGGACCACCTGAACTCCAGCCCGCACCCATTCCCTGCCCTGGCGCGACCGACTTCGGGCGTTCGACTTATCAAAACGACGGACGATGGGAGGGCGACCGGTCGAGCGAGAATTCACTGCGGTTGAAAACAGCCCCGGATCACGAGCAGCAGGTCGTCAGACGAGTTGCCCCACAATGACAGGCCGCGCGACGGCCATGTCGTAGACCAAGCTCGGGGCACGATTGCATATGGGGAGTGTCCGACCGAGAGCAGGCCATGCGATGGTGAACTGGTAAGCCCCGTGTAACGCATGTTGCTCTATCAGTGAGCGGATGTTTTGAAGTTGCGCACTGTCGGGATCGCAAATCATTTGCCCGCAGCAGCGCGGTTCGTGGCTTGTCGCAGTGCCGGGTGCCAACGCGAAGCGCCAGCGAGTGAGCTTGCCCGCAGCGCAAGCAAGGGCCCGCACATCGAACGCTTCACCGCGCTGATCGAAAATCCGGAGAGACTCACGCAAAGTCGCAAAGTCGCAAAGGTCGGAAAAAAATTTACGACGAAGTGCTTGCTGGTGTGGTGTCTACCCGCAGCGCCCGTCTTGAAGTCGCGGACCTACGATGCAGCTGAACATGTGCTCACAGCAGTGCGAATCTTGGCTCCTCGCAGTCCTTGGTGTCACTGCCCCTGTGCGGGCTGGCGTGCGTATACCTCAGCGTGTGCGTTTACCTCAGCGATGGATTGCCGAGATTGTCATACGTTTGCGTGGTTTGCGTTTCCAGGTATTTGGGCTCGTCAATCGGTCTGCCTGCAGCGGCAAAGCTCTCGTCGTTCTCGACCGATGCACCCTGCAGCGGTCGGTCCGCTTTTCATCGTGAACCGGTGAGTTCTCAGTTACGTGCGTAACTGCCAAGGGATTGAATCTCCGTGGGGGGCGCCAGAGGGATGGACCCGACCGGAGCGGCCGGATCGCTTGCTGCATGCGCCGCACTCGGTCTAGACTGACGTCTTGTTCCCGATTTGCACCTTGTGTGTAAACCACTCGTATCAACATCCTTGGATTGGCCCGGCCCATGGCAGTCAGCTTTTCACGATCTCAGGCCAGTGTTCTGTGCAGTGCTGCGGAACTTGAACTATTCGATTTGGCTCAACCGAGCCAGCTTCATTCCTTGCCGCTGATCGAGATCAAAAAAAACGTGGCGCGATCACGGACCTTGCGCGACAAGTGGCGTGATGTCTCAAGGATGCAGCGACGGACAAGTCAGGCACAGAAGGGCCGCCGACAAACCGTTGACAACGCGCGGAGCCACGACAAGGCGCTCCTGCTCGAACAGCTTCACACTGCATTCGTCGAGCGATTGGCTGCGGTTCAGTCCGGCGCGGCCACGGTCGAGCCGGGGCAGCGTTCGTCGCGGACCGATCGCGCCGAGCGTCGCGCAAAATCATCGGCGGAGCGAATGGCGGTGCGTGGCGAGCTGAAGACGATCAAGCGGAAGATCAACAAGACGGGCACAGGCGGTGGAAAAGCCGCTCCTGCGAAGCAAGACGCGCCATCCGCCGCGGTAGCCGTGGCGACAGGCACGGCCGCACGGGGGAAGGTTCCCAAGAAGAAAGCGGCGAAGGCAGCGAAGGGCGCGTCCACAAGTTCAGGAAGCAAGCGACCGGCCCCGAAGAGGAAAGTGGGCCGTCCGGTCGTCTCGCCTGCCAGGAAACGTCAACGCGCGCGACTTGCCGCGGAAGCGCTGGCGGCTGGGCCTGCGAATTCCTCAAACGATTCGGCGGTTGGCCAGACCTCTGGGATGCCCAATATCGTGCTCACCGCGGCTGGCTTGGCATCGCTCAACCGCACGCCTCGTCAGCGCGCCACCAAGCAGAAGGTCGCCAAGGGCGGTCGTGTCCGCCGCAATGCACACACGTCCTCCGCGAATAAGCGATCCCAAGCCCGGCGCGATGCGAAGTCGTGACCGGTCCGAGTGGCAAACGAGCTCAACGCACAGTGGCCTGCTCCCCAAAGTCTGATCCAGCGGTTTTGAGAGTCTCAAACGTCTGGAGAGGCCAAAGAGAGACTCGATGTCGAAGCGTAGGTATCGTCACAGTACTGAGCAGATCGTCAGGAAGCTTCGCAATGCGGACGCCATGTTGAACGCTGGCCAAGACCTGTCGTCGGCGCGGCAGGCGTTGGAAGTTGGCGAAACCCGTACGGTGGGATGAAGTCCGAGGAGGCCGAGCGACTGACGTAGTCGAATAGGAAAATCGTCGCCCCAAGCAACCTGTGGCCGAGTTGTCGCCGGACAATCAGAAGTTGAAGGAGTTGATTTCATAAGACCAATGAGCCTTCCGGCCAGCGCGGCGGCTCGCACCCTGGCGAGGGCAAGCGTGGACCCTTGCCAGCCCAGACCGGCGTCAGGTGGGCCGAGGGCTGTCGGGATCGAATGGGGCCGAAAATGCCCTAGTACAAGCGGGGGGTGGTGCAGAAAGTGGTGCAGTCAGAGGGGGACAAGGGGCTCCCTTGTCTGGTTTGACCGGACCGGCGATACCCCAAAAACCCTGCGAAACACAAGAAAAGTCGCTGGGTGTCGCTCCCTGTCTCTGCCATTCAGTGGGCGATGACGGACTCGAACCGCCGACATCCTGCTTGTAAGGCAGGCGCTCTAACCAACTGAGCTAATCGCCCAATATGCGGGCGGCCGCAGAGAAACGGCTCGGCCCTGCGATGCCTCGGAGCCAAAAGCCTGCCGCCGGGAAGCAAGGGCGGGCATTAACCGGCGATCATCCGGTTGCGACGCGACCGACGCTCGGCGCGGATCTTCGCACGCCGACGAACCTCGCTGGGCTTCTCATAGTACTCGCGGCGACGCATTTCTTTCTTGATCCCGCTACGCTCCACCAGCTTGCGGAACCGACGGACAGCCTCCTGAATCGTTTCGCGATCGCGAACCACGAGCTTAACCATGACATCTCCCAATGTGCGGCAAGTGAACCATACGCGGCCTCCGGTGGAGTGGGCCTGGCGTGAAAGGGGCATCCCCATGGCCCCTTGTGAATCGCGAAGTTTAGTCAAATATCGGACCCCCTGTCCATGCCCGACAAGTCCTTTTGGCCAGCCCACTTCCAGAGCCTAAGCAGCCGCTGCAGGACCCCTTCCATCCGGCCACGCACTCAGACCTGCGGAACAGGTTTCCGAGTTTCCCTCAACCCCCAGGCTTCCCCAACAGGAACCCCGACGCCCCAAATGACGGCGCGGCACCCTTTCAGTCGATCTCCGGCGGTACGGTTCGCGGGAGCTTGACGCGCCACGGACGGCTCCCGAATCTCGGTACATCGCATTGCATAGTACCGCCTCCTCTTGGCAGAAGGTCGCTCCCGATGGAGTTCGCGCCGCGCGAGACCCTTGCCGGTCAACTGCTGCGGGACCTGGAGCGTCGGCAAGACGAGGTCCTCGCCGAGCTCGAACGACTGGACGCGGCCGTCGAGCAGGTACTCCGTGCGTGGGGAGGTCGGCCCGTGGAGGAGGCGGCGGCCCCGGTGCTGCTACCTTTCTCCACCGAAGAGGAAGACGACGAAGCAGAACCGAATCAGTGGCGCGCCGCTTAGGTCGAATATTCCCGCTAAGCATCAATCACAGCGAACAGAGTCTTCGATGTGCGGAAGAGCGAGCTTTCGGTTGGCACTCTGATCGAAGCAGGTCTTTTGGCGAAGAGCCAGAACCAGGTGGATGGAGTGAGGAGTCGCGCCTGGTCTTGGGGGCGCGGTCCGTGGAACAAGATCGATGCGTCGAAGGTTAGGCTTGAACCTCACGCAAAGTCACAAAGTCGCCAAGGTGGAAGAAGTCCGTGAAGATGCTCGAGCTTTGCGGCGTTGCCCACTCGAATCGCACGCCAGTGAGCATGCCGGCAGCGCCAGCAAGGGTCTAGCCGCCAGCTTGTGCCTTTGCGTCATTTGCGGCTCGAAGAGATCTCACGCATTGTCGCAAAGCCGCCAAGGTGGAATAAGCTCGTGGAGATGTTCGAGCTTTGAGGCAGTGCCAACCCGCAGCGCCAGCGAGTGAGCATGCCCGCAGCGCCAGCAAGGGCTTATCGGCCAGCGTGTGCCCCGCGATGAAACGGTGTGGGTGCGTTTACTGCATCCACTATTCGCGGTCGAGATGGCCACTCCGCCCGATCGCGCGCACCAGTCGCAGCATTAAGCCGACGCTGACGATGACGCCGACCAGCCCAAACAGGCTCAAGTTCCGCATGCCTGCCCAGGGACGTTCTGCAAACAGCACGGGAGGAACGTTCATGCTGAGCATTAGCGCGGAGCCCAGAAACAAAGCGCTGGCGATCAGGCCTGACACAAGCCGGTTGACGGCTGGGCCAAGTCTTTGATGTTCAAGTCGGATCCCTGCACGGCCTTGGCGGAGCTGGTCGAGCAGGCCGACGATCTGATCGGGCATTACTTCCATCAGCCGCTCCAGCTCCAGATAGATCCGCCGCAACTGGCGCAGTTGACGGCGCGGGCCGAGTCGATTGGAAGCGGCTCGACGAAATTGGGGACGCAGGGCGTCGAGCGTGTTGAATGGCGCGCGGAGAGTTGAGAGTGAACCCTCGAGGGACATCAGCATTTTCAACAACAGTGCTGACTGGCCTGGCAGCTCAATGCGATGCCTGTGCAAGATGTTCGACAAGTCGTTCAGCGCGCCCATCAAATTGAAACGTTCCAACGATTGACTCGCGTAGTTGTCCAGGAACTCGGAAACGTCGATCGACAGGGCAGCCTCGTCCAGCTCGGGAGGTGCTTTTCCGGCGCGCTTGACGAGGCGTGTCAGCAGAGCGCCGTCACCTGCGTTGATGGAAAGCAGCATGTCGCCAATCATCTCGCGCAAGCGATCATCGATCCGTCCCACCATTCCGAAATCGACAATCCCCAGTCGATCATCGGCCAGCAGCAGCAGGTTGCCTGGATGCGGATCCGCGTGAAAAACGCCGTGACGGAAGACCATCGACCCGTACGTCTCTGCGAGGATCCGCGCCAGGTGCTGCCGCCGTTCTACAGAAACCCCTTGCTCAGCCAATTGATTGACCGGAATGCCATCCAAGTGCTCCATCGTCAGGACGCGCCGCGAGCTGTACTGATCGATGGGCGCTGGGACAGTGACATTGCGTTGACTCTGCAACTGACGGCGAAACAAATGCATGTGTTGCCGTTCACGATCGAAATCCAGCTCTCGGAGCAACATCGGTGTCGTCTGTCGGACCAATTCGACCGGTCGCCATGCGGACAGCGCGGGCACACGTTCGGCGAGTTGAGCCAGACCGACGAGCACATCCAAGTCACGATGTACCGTCTGCTCAATGCCCGCGCGCTGAACCTTGACGACCACACGCCGACCGTCGCTTAACGTAGCGCGATGGACTTGGCCGATGGAGGCCGCAGCCAGCGGCAGGTCCTCGATCCAGATCGGCTCCAACTCGTTTGTCGCCAATCCCGGAAGAGCTTCTTCCACGGTCTTTCGAAACCGTTCGGGTGGATCTGGCGGAACTGAAGCCTGCAGCCCCTTCAGTTCGTCGGCAAGCGCCGCGCCCACCAGGTCGGGGCGAGTGGACAGGATCTGACCAAGCTTGATGAACGTGGGCCCCAACTCGGTGAGGGCCATGCGGATCCTTGCCTCGCGACTGTAGTTGTCCAGCAGAATTCCCTGCCGATCGGTCAGCCAACTTCCGAAGGGCAGCTTCTCGAGGTCGAAATGATGTTGGCTGAGCCAATCGGCAAGGCCGTAGCGCTGGAGCACGGCCAGGATCTCGCGCCATCGCTGGACATTGCGATACAGCTG
>Ga0114939_10000245_pt1 | contig 46793 bp, 33 predicted proteins | sample AshMeaCrysSpring_FD_87196 | JGI IMG/M metagenome (GOLD analysis project Ga0114939, IMG submission 87196) | Groundwater microbial communities from Big Spring, Nevada to study Microbial Dark Matter (Phase II) - Ash Meadows Crystal Spring | ecosystem: Environmental > Aquatic > Deep subsurface >...
CCTGAAAAGTCTAAAATCGTACCTTGTGCCATGGGTCTTCTGTTTTTTAAAGTGAATTGATTTATTGCACAACCAATTTACACTTTTACAGAGACCCTTTTCTCATACATAAGACCTTTTCACTTTAGTACATCCCTGTTTCGAAATCACATTAGGTGTTTGCAAAGGGAAGTTGGCAGGGCAAGGCGGCCAGTATTAGGCACGCCTTGCCGGTTGGGTTCATTTGGTCAAGCCACTGCCTCCTTCTTACGCTCGCCCAGCATCAGCATTTCGCGTATTTCCACTTCGGTGATGTAGCGCTTCACGCCTTCCTTGTCGGTATAATTGCGGCTTACCAGTTTGCCTTCAATGGCTACTTCGCTGCCTTTGGTGAGGTACTTGCCGGCAATGTCGGCCAGCTTGCCCCAGGCTACAATATTGTGCCAGGTGGTTTCTGTTACCTTTTCGCCTTTGGCGTTTTCGTATGCTTCGCTGGTGGCCAGGCTGAAGCGTGCCATTTTGCGGTCGTTGTCGAAGTTGCGGATTTCGGGGGCTGCGCCCAGGTAGCCTATCAGTTGAACTTTGTTCTTAATTGCGTACATAATGGTTCGGTTTTTAGATGTAAGATTTGTGATTTCGGATGTCTGATTTCGGATGTCTGAGAAAAGATACATTGACTTTACGGTGTTGAAAGGGTGCGATTTTTATGGAGCCGGTGAGTCATCCCTCGACTTCGCTCGGGATGACACGCTCCGGTGTGGGGTTTAGGCGGCTTGTGCTTTTTTGCGGTCGCTGAGCATGAGTAGCTCACGCACCTCAATTTCGGTAATGTAGCGGCGGTTGCCCTCTTTGTCGGTATACACCTTGCTCACCAGCTTGCCTTCGATGGCCACTTCGCTGCCTTTGTGCAGGTAGAGCTCGGCACGCTCGGCAAGGGGGCCCCAGGCTACGAGGCTGTGCCAGCAGGTTTCGGTTATTTTTTCGCCCTTGGCATTTGCATACGTTTCGTTGGTTGCTACGCTAAACCGTGCCATTTTCCTGTTGTTGTCGAGGCTGCGTATTTCCGGTGCGTTTCCCAAATTGCCAATCAGTTGAACTTTGTTCTTCAGTGCGTACATAACGGTTCAGTTTTTACGTGTTTAAAAAAGTGTTTTTTGTGTGTGCCGGGGTTCGTTGTTTTTACCGGCGGTGTCGCTGCTATTGTTGGCGCCGCATCGACAGCACAAATATTTGGTTGGGTAAAAGCCCCGAGTCGGTTATTAGTCGTTTACTCCCGATGATAGTCGTTTGTAGTCGGTTAAATCGATTAAATGCCTGTAATTGTTGGATCTAGCTGGGGATGTCTACAGAGTATTATTTCATTTACGGATCAAAAATCACAGCTTTATGCAATTCTGCTTTAAGAAAAATGCCGCCATATACCTAATGCTTAACGTTCTTATGCTGGCTCCCTGGCTCTGAGTGAGTCACAAATCCGCCGCTATCAGCAAGCCAAACTAAATAGTTGAAAAAAGAGGCGCATTTCCTGCCAACCATTGGCTATTTGCCTCTTATAGTCTGCTACTATTTATGAATGCCCTTCAGCCAAAAGGGCGATGATTCTTTTGTACGACCTCTTGATGTATAGAGGCATTTCCACCAGCATTGCCGCAACCATCCGGGTGGTATGCATGAGCGGGGGCTTACCAACGGTGGCCCTGAGGCAAACCAATATTGGCAAGCAGGCCATCTGTGGCATTGCCCGAAAATTCTATAAGCAAATCTGTAAAAATGAGCAAACCCTAACAACTGGAGATAAAGACCATCTTTTCTCCCTAAAGCATTAGTATCAAGAAATATTTGGTTGTAATAAAAGAAGTAGCATCGGATCTCTAGTCCTTCCCAATCTCTTCATCGAGGAAATACATATCAATTTCACCGACATTCTTCGCAAATATTTTGCCGCGGTATGTACAATTGTATTTCGATTGTACCAATTCGTACAATGCTGATGAAATATTGATCTGACCGGGTTCGCCGTTACTCTCCATGCGACTGGCTATGTTGACTGTACTGCCCCAAATATCGTACGCGTACTTTTTCTTACCCACCACGCCGGCCACGACCGGCCCCACATGTATACCAATGCGAATCTCCCATGGATTGAGACCCTTTTTCTCGCGGTATAGGTTCATTTTGCGGACATATTCCTGGATTTCCCTGGCGGCTTTAATAATATTCCAGTAATGATTAGGATCTGCAACTGGAATGCCACCGGCGCACATGTAAGCATCTCCGATCGTTTTGATTTTTTCCAGGCCATGACGATCGGCGATATCGTCAAATTCATTGAAACAGGCATTCAACTCGGCAATGACCTCCTGCGGGGTCAATTTGTCCGCGAGTATGGTAAAACTCTTGAAATCTGTAAAGAGCACGGAAGCGCTTTCATAATAACGCGGTGTGGCAATGCCGTCCTGCTTCAATTCCTGGGCTACTGCGTCCGGCAGGATATTGGACAACAGCGTTTGGATTTCCACTTTCTGGCTGTCGAGCAGTTTATTAGTCTTGATTTTATTCAGATAATCGCGGTACAAAATAAAAATGATCAGGGAAACCAGGCCCAAGCCAACAATCAATGCGTTCTTGGTAAATTTCTGGCGTTCAAGCTCCAGGTCAGACAGCAGGTTCTCCTGGGTTAGCAACTTGATTTCGCTTTCCTTTTTCTGAATTTCATAGTCAAATACAACACTGCCGAGTCTTTGTTGCTCGTCCGCATTATAAAGGGTGTCTTTTAGGGTAGTAAGCAGTTTCTGATATATGTACGCATCCTGGAAATTGTTTTGCCGGGCGTAAATCTGGGCCAGGCCCTTGTAAATATCTTTAAGCAGGAAATTCTGTTTGGACAGGACGGCAATATTTTTTGCATGCTTATATGCCTCCAGCGATTTAGCGTACTGCTGCAATTTGAAGTAAATATCTGCCTGGCCAAGTTTTGCTTCTATTTGGTAGCGCACATTTTTTACTCTGGACCCAATCGAATCTGCCTGCTTGTAGTAGCGCAGTGCGAGCGGAAAGTTCCCAAGGCTGTCGTATACGGCACCCAGGCCGTTGAGCGGCTGTGCTACTTTCTCGGTATTGCCATGTGCATTCAGAGATCTGTTAAAATAGGCAATGGCAGAATCAAATTTCCGCATGGCCATGTATATCGTTCCGATATTGGCACTTGTGATGCCTATACTGCTGCGATCGTTTAAAGGCTCAGACAAGAGCAGGGATCGCTTGTAATGGTCCAGCGCTTTGTGCCAGGTATTTTGCCGATGGTTGTAAACACTACCCATATTGTTCAGTACGGTAGCGATCCGGAGCGTGTCGTTGGTCTTTTCCGCAATCGCCAGGGCGTTCATGTAATATTCAGCGGCCTTCACATCATTCCCTTCATTCATAAATATCGCACCGATATTGCTAAGCAGGTTAGCTACTCCGGTGCTGTCTTTGGCCGCGCGGTAAGCTTTCAGGGATTTCTCCCAGTATTCAAGGGCCATTTTATTATCTTGCGAATAATAGGAAATGCCCATATACTTCAAAGCAAGGGCAAGTTTCTTTTGATCACCCAGCTGTTCAGAGAGACCAATAGCTTCTGCGGCAAAAGCGCGGGCCGAATCCATATTGCGGAGGCTGAATGCGCGGTTCAGCTCCAGTAGAAGATTGATCCGGCTGGTATCCTGGGCAGTTTTCGGCAATAACTTCAGCAGGCTGTCTGCCTTGCTTAACTGGGCAATAGCCGGCAGTTTCCACATTAAGCAGGCTGCAAGTATAGAAGTCAAAGCACCTTTCATCGGAGGTCGGTTCTTTAGTGATCCTTCGATAAATATAGACGAATGAAGGGAATGAAAAAGAAAACCTCCAGAATACCTTACTGGTGTTCTATGATGGGTTTACTGCCTGATGACTCTGAACACCTGCGCCTGATCACTGCACTACACACGGATCAAATACAAACTCTTCATCATGTTGGCAATGTCCAGTTCAATCTGGCTGGCGTTTACCTGGCGTGTTTCGTTAACCGGGCAGCGTTTGACGTTCAGGTCAAATACTGCGATATGGGAAGGCCTCAGCTAATGGATTCCGCTATGGATAATCAGCCTTCTATATACAGGGTTGGGATAACCGTATAAACTACTGACGTTACTGGAAGATACCATCGGCAGTCCAAAGGTAGCCTATCAGTTGAACAATGTTTTTGAGCGCGAGCTTAACGGTTCGGTTTAAGATGAGTGATTTCTGATTTCAGATGCCTGATTTTTTGACGTTTCCCTTTTGAAATACAGCGCATTGTTTTGGAACGGATGCGTGTCATCCCGAGCTCAGTCGAGGGATGACACGCACCCGATCGGGGCTCAAGCCACTGCCTCCTTCTTGCGCTCGCCCAGCATCAGCATTTCGCGCACTTCCACTTCGGTATTGTAGCGCTTCACGCCTTCCTTGTCGGTGTAGTTGCGGCTAACCAGCTTGCCTTCTATGGCCACTTCGCTGCCTTTGGTAAGGTACTTGCCGGCAATGTCGGCCAGTTTGCCCCAGGCTACAATATTGTGCCACTGGGTTTCGGTTGTTTTTTCGCCTTTGGCGTTTTCGTAGGTTTCGCTGGTGGCCAGGCTAAAGCGGGCCATTTTACGGTCGTTGTCGAAGCTGCGGATTTCGGGGGCTGCGCCCAGGTTGCCTATCAGTTGAACTTTGTTTTTGAGTGCGTACATAACGGTTCGATTTTTTTTGGGGGGATGATGATTGTGATTGTGATTGGGTTCCGGTGCGAAGGGCTCGCACTGGCACGGGGTTTAGGCGGCATGCGCTTTTTTGCGGTAGCCGAGCATGAGCAGCTCACGTACCTCAATTTCGGTAATGTAGCGGCGGTTGCCCTCTTTGTCGGTATAAATCTTGCTTACCAGCTTGCCTTCTATGGCTACCTCGCTGCCGCGGTGCAGGTACAATTCGGCATGCTCGGCCAGGCGGCCCCAGGCTATGAGATTATGCCAGCAGGTTTCGGTTACTTTTTCGCCTTTGGCGTTTTCGTAGGTTTCGTTGGTTGCTACGGTAAACCGTGCCACTTTGCGTTTATTATCAAGGCTGCGTATTTCCGGTGCGTTTCCCAAATTGCCAATCAGTTGAACTTTGTTCTTCAATGCGTACATAACGGTTCAGTTTTTACGTGTTTGTGAATGTTGTTTTTTGTGTGTGCCGGGTGTTTGTTGTTTTTGTCCGGCGGTGTCGCTGCTATTGTTGGCGCCGCATCGACAGGACAAATATTTGGTTGGGTAAAAGCCCGGAGTCGGTTTTTAGTCGTTTACTCCCTATGATAGTCGTTTGTAGTCGGTTAAATCGGCTAAATGCCTTTATGTAAAAGGTTTAAGAATTGGAACATTGTGCTCGGGGGATAGCCGGTAAACGGTTGCGCCATTGTATATAACTTGCCCGTCCTCCAAAATACTTGCTCATGCGCTCTGTTTTTGTATCGCTTCTACTGATTACCACCACTGTATGGGGCCAAAAATTGCCCTCCATTGAGGAAAAAACCACCGGCCTGAAAAAGCTGGAAGGCTTTGTGCCTGCCTACGCCGATGAGGCGCTCGGCAAGCTGTGGCTGGAAATACCCTTTTCCGACAGCGAGCTCCTGTACGCCATGAGCCTGCCCGCCGGCCTGGGCAGCAACGACATTGGCCTCGACCGCGGGCTGATGGGTGGCGAACGCATTGTGAAGTTTGTGCGCAACGGCCGTAAGGTGCTGATGGTACAACCCAACTACCAGTACCGGGCGCTTACACCCGATGCCGCAGAGCGCCGGGCTGTGGAGCAGAGTTTTGCCCAAAGCACCTTGTGGGGCTTTGAACTGGCCGCCGAAAGCAATGGCCGCCTGCTGGTGGATGCCACCGATTTTTTACTGCGCGATGCCATGCAGGTAGCTAACAAATTGCGTAGCGCGAAGCAGGGCAACTATGCCATTGACAAAATGCGAAGCGCGCTGTACTGGCCACGCATCAAGGTCTTTCCCAAAAATACCGAGCTGGAAGCCACCGTTACGTTTGTAAATACGGATGGACAGGTTGGCAGGTATGCCGAAAGCGTAACGCCCAGCACCGAAGCCATTACCCTGCGCATGCACCACAGCTTTGTGCAGCTACCCGACGCCGGCTACAAGCCGCGCCTGTTCGACCCCCGCAGCAGCTTTATACCGCTCTCGTTTTACGACTACAGCACACCGGTAAGCGAACCGCTTGAAAAGAAATACATCATTCGGCACAGACTGCAAAAGAAAGACCCCACAGCAGCCGTAAGCGATCCGGTAAAACCCATTGTGTATTACCTGGACAACGGCACCCCGGAGCCCATCCGCAGTGCCCTGCTGGACGGCGCCCGCTGGTGGAACCAGGCTTTTGAGGCGGCAGGCTACAGCAACGCCTTTAAGGTGGAAATACTGCCCGATAGCGCCGACCCCATGGACATACGCTACAACATGATAAACTGGGTGCACCGCAGCACCCGGGGCTGGAGTTACGGCGCCAGCGTAACCGATCCGCGCACCGGCGAAATCATTAAAGGACAAGTAAGCCTGGGCAGCCTGCGGGTACGGCAGGACTACCTGATAGCCCAGGGCTTGCTGGCGCCTTTTGAAACGGGTGTGCCGGCCAACGACAAGATGCTGCAGATGGCGCTTGCCCGCCTGCGCCAACTGGCTGCCCACGAGGTAGGCCATACCCTGGGCCTGATGCACAACTATACCAGCAGCGTAAACGGCCGCGCCAGTGTAATGGACTATCCGCACCCGGTGGCTGAGTTGAATGCCAGGGGCGAAATAGACCTGGCCAACGCTTACGACGAAAAGATTGGCGAGTGGGATAAGGTAAGTATACGCTGGGGCTATGGCGACCTTGCACCCGGCACCAACGAACAGGTTGCGCTAAACGGTATACTTACGGATGCAGATAAGCGCGGCCTGTTGTTTATAAGCGACCGCGATGCCCGTGACCCCGCCGGTGCACATCCGCAGGCACACCTGTGGGACAACGGTACCACTGCCGCCGATGAACTGAAACGCGTAATGAATGTTCGGGCAAAAGCCTTGCAGAACTTTGGCGTCAAGAGCATCAGGCCCGGCATGCCTATGGCCATGCTGGAAGATGTGCTGGTGCCCGTGTACTTTTTTCACCGCTACCAGCTGGAGGCGGCTACCAAGCTGGTGGGTGGCCTCGACTACCGCTATGCCCTGCGCGGCGATGGGCAGCCTGTAACACAGCCTATAGCAAGGGCCGAGCAAATGAAAGCGCTCATGGTAGTGCTGGACTGCCTGGACCCAAAACTGCTTAAACTGCCCGATACCATTGTGAAGCTGATTCCACCCCGCCCTGCCGGCTACGATTTTAGCCGCGAGCTATTTAAGAAGCGCACCGGCCTGCCCTTTGATGCCTTGGCCCCTGCCGAATCGGCGGCCGATATGCCCTTCAGCTTGCTGTTTCAACCGGAGCGCCTTAACCGGCTGGCACAATATGATGCACTTGGCTATGGCCTGAGCCTGCCCGACATGTTGGACGCCTGCATCAACCGCACTTTTGAGAGACCGCGCCGAACCAGTATCGAAAAGCTGATACAAGAGCAAACCGAGCAAGTGTTGCTTACTTACCTGCTGGCAGCTAGTGTAAACGAACAATGTAACTATGCCACCCGCTCGCTGGTTCATGCCAGGCTGGCTGAATTAAAAGCGTACTGTGCTGCGCAGCAAAAGGCAACTGCAGATGCTCAATCCAAAGCACACTATGCCTACGCACTGAAACGCATGGAAAAACCCGAAGAAGCAAAGCCCACCTTGCATGCGGCCGTACCCCCTGGGGCGCCTATCGGCTGCGATTTTTGACAGTACTTGGCAACACAACCAGGGATTACAGCGGGTAAAAACTCCAGCTAAGCCTGCCTTTTAGGGCGTACACCGTAGCCGTGCCGTAAACGGAAGGTAGCAGGCTGACCTTGTACGAGTAGCTGCCGGCGCCAAGGTCTAAAATGATTGGACCCGTACTAAGATCATTATACTCGCTATTTGGCGTATACACTACACGTTCTTCTATCAATTGTACGCCGCCCACAACATTTTGGCGAAGTGCCACAAGCGTGCGCCGGTCGCCGCAAGTAAAGCATCCGCGGTTCACCAAACGCAGCGTTACATTCATGACCACGCGTGCAGGTGCCGCTATCGTAAAGTTGGCCACAAGGCCGGGTATATCCACCTCGCCAGTGGTGCCCAGGTCGCCGCTTTGGCCGGTCTGATTGGCTACAAAAAACTGGCTGGCTGCATACGTCCAGGCGGGCGCAGCACTGCTGCCATTGCTCATAAGTACCTGTCCGGCAGTTCCATAGTTGCCGTTGATGGCCAAGGCACCATTGGCGGTGTTCATGGTAAAACCCCAGCCAATGCCGCCGGCCCCGTAAAATCCCACACGGCTATTGTCCTGCAAGCCCACAAATGCTGCTACACCCGCATTTGATGTTTGGTTGAGCCAAATACCCGGTTCACCATCGCTACCATTTCGAATGCGCATGCGGCCGGTAACATCGAACCTGTAAGCCGGGTTACTGTTACCAATGCCCACATTACCATTGGCAGCCACATATAGCGCTGTAGAGGTGTTGGGACTAAGGGCTATGGCAATATTGCTACCCTGCGGGGTTCCCAGCCTCAGGTCGTTTCCAAACAGTTTGTTGAGCCATACAAAGGCGCCGTAGTTGCCGCTGTTGTCGTAAAACCCGATGAAGGGATCGGTGCTCTGCAGGCGCATGGCTTCAGCTGCGCTGGTTCGGATATGAAGTGGCGCCAGTGGCGCGTTGGTGCCAATACCCACATTTTGAGCAAAGGCAAATCCAAACGGAGTGACGGCAAGCATGAAAATAAACTTCTTCATGGTCTAATAAATGAAAGCGATTTTGGAAAGCAATGAAGTTAGTATGTAGAAGTATTCGCCCCGCACCAATGCTTGCCGAAAACACTTTTTGAATGCCAATTGTGGCTAAAATTCCATTATTCCAGATAACAGAATGCGGTACCAATTTTGTGAAAAAGCGCCTGAAAAGCAGCCGTAAAGGGTTGATATGTACCGAAAAAAAGGGCGTTGGGCTTCATAACAGCCATGCCGTGAAACATAGCAGCAGCAAGGTATTTATCGTTTTTGTAACCATTTTAGCATCATGAAGTGCCGCCAAAATAGTATTGCAACCCCCAAGTTGTGGTAATATGTTTGCACCGTAAAACCAACAGGCGTTCGTACAACCTAAACCGATCGGAAACTGTACTTGAACGTATACATGCAACCTGCCCTTGTTGTGGCCACAGCAACCTGCGCTGCATGTGCCTCTACGATTGTTACCGCCCATATGAAGAAAAAAATTGATTATGTTTCCTGTGCACGGGATCCATATCAAGGTAAGTCAATAAGCATCACATTAAATAATTTAATTGTATGAAAAAGGTCACTTTTATAATAGCAATAGCAGCCTTTGGCACTTTCCTCGCACCTGCACACAACGCCTATGCCTCCGGCTCGTCTAAAAAGAACAAGACTGCAGTAACGCACCAAAGCGTGCTTACAACGCAATATGTAACCAACAATGAAGAAGGCACCGTGTTGCGCCTGCTGGTAAACCACCCCACCGGGCAAACCGCAACACTGCGCATAAGCGATGCCTACGGCGAAGTATTGTACACAGAAAGGTTTAGCGGCAAGAACTATGAGAAGATGATTCGGATAGACCACAACGAGATAGACCGCCTGGTGGTGGTACTTACCACTGCCGAGGGCAGCCTGCGCAAAGAATACCAGCTGAATGTACAGCAGGTGAGTGTGCCGGTGTTGGAAGAAGTAACTATTAAATAAATTTACCAGACAACTATAACCTGCTGACGTAAACTACACACATCTCAGCATATACCTGGCGGTGCCGTGCGGAAATTGAACACCGCCGGCATTGCCTTTTTTTTAAATCCCGCCACTGAAGTGACAGGGTACAAGAAGCGTCGTGGCTATGCCACTGCTTGGGCTCTCAAGTTTCTTACCCCTTTCATTGTCTGATAGACTACAACTGTAGTGGCGTAGCCACGATTCATATTGTTGCCGCCGGGCTTCAGCCGGCGGACCAGAATGCCCAATGAGGAGAAGGAGTACCGTAGACACGGTACATATGTATTTGCAATGGGCTGGTAACTGAGCGGCAGGGAGAAATTAAAATGTTTTGATATACTTAAACTAAGAGCGCGGCTACAACAAATGCGCCTTGTGGTGTGGGGATATATAGGATGCGGAGCGAGCGATGCTGGTGCCTGCACTGCCGCTGGGCCTAGCCGGGACTGGCGTGGAAAGCCCGCAGGGGCGGCACCCCGCGGGGCTGCACCGAGGACTTGGAACATAAGGCCCGATACTGCTGCAGATGTTAACTGGCAAAGCCGATGCTCCAATAAAAAAATCAGTTCGTCAATGCTTGGCCGTTGTGTATGCTTGCTGCTACCCGCGAGGTATTGAGCCACAAAAAAGGTGAGACGCTTTACACAGGTTTGGAACCCGCCTTTTGCTCATACTCCTGCCACAATTGGGTGAGGCCAAGTTCGGGTACTTTGCCCTGTACGGGCCCCAGGAAGCGGAGTATTTTCAGGAAATCGTCCTGTTCGTTGCCCGATAGGTAAAACGGTGTGTCGAAGATGACTTTGCGATTGGCAAAATCGAAGGCTGCCATGAGTATAGGTACGTTGGCACCCAAAGCTATGTGGTAGAAGCCGGTGCGCAGGCGGTCCACCTTCTGGCGCGTGCCCTCGGGCGACATGGCAATGACGAGCCGGTCGGCTTTGTTGAACTTGTCCACAACCTGCTGCACCATGTTCCTGGAGCCCGACCTGTCCACAGGTGTGCCGCCCAGCCAGCGAAAAATGAATCCAAAAGGTGGCCTGAAAAGCTCGGCTTTGCCCAGGAACTTGATGTAACCAAGGCGCAACACGCTGCGCACGGCAAGGCCCAGAAAGAAGTCGGTACTAGCGGTATGAGGCCCGGCTATGATGATCATTTTAGGCGCATCGGCGGGTATGGTACCTACCAGGGTCCAGCCATGGTGGCGGAGCCAGTATTTCCAAAAGAGACGAAACAAGGTTATGGTTGATTTTAATGGCGTAAGATAGGGGGCTTCTGCGAATGAAAGGGGTAAGGCTTTGCCGGCATGACGGCGCCGGCCTGGAATGATGATTCTGGTTTGGCCGAATGCTAATGATGTGCCGGGCAATGTTGGGATCTAATACTTTTTATAAACAGTGCATTTACGGCCTTGGAGCAAAGAGCCACTCGGGCATTTTGGCAGGCGTAGTCTTATTATGCTACATTGAGAGAAATAGCTGAATTTCGAAGGCAACGAACGTAATCCATGAAGCAGCTCCAAATAATCACCATCGCCTTTTTGCTCGCATTACAGGTTTTTTCAAAAGGCAAACCAATTGATGTGATCCTTTATGGAGGCCAATCAAACGCAACAGGGCAGGGCTATATCAAAAATATTCCGCCGGAATTTATAACAGACACCTCCGTACTGTTTTTCTATTCGCGTTGGCTGCAAGGCAAAGGCCCTGCCGAAACATGGATCCCACTAAGCCAGGCATCGGAAACGAATGACAAGTTTGGCGCCGAGTTGAGTATGGGGTCCGAACTGCACCGGCTGCAGACCAGCAAGCAATTTGCCATCATAAAACATGCACTTTCGGGCTCCAATTTGTACGAGCAATGGCGCCCTGGTAACAGCCCTGCCGACACGGCGCAATGGGGCGCAGAGTTTCGCAAATTTGTGCAAACCGTGGTGGCCGGCCTCAAGCAACTTCGAGATGCAGGCTACGAGCCACGCATCCTTGCCATGGTATGGCAGCAGGGAGAAGCCGATGCCCGTGATGTTGCTGGCGTGGATGTTTCCCGGGCATATGGAACAAATCTCCGAAACTTCATTATCCGGGTGCGCGAACAGTTTCATTGCCCCGATATGCTGTTTGTGTATGGTTATGTAATTCCGGTGCCATTGCCCCGCTTTACTGGCCGCGAAGCAGTTCGGCAGGCGCAGCAGCAATTGGATCAGCATTCCGGTCATCCGCTTGCATTAAAACGCGCCATGGTGGTACCAACAGATGACTTGCCCCTTCGTGCCAATGAACCTAATTCGCCTTACCCCGATGACCAGGTGCATTTTAATACAAAGGGCATGCTGGAGTTGGGCATCAGGTATGCAAGGGCTATTGATGAAAACGACAGCAAGCGCACGAAAAACAACAAGAAGAGCCGGGTGCAGGGTAAATAATCACTATTTATTGAGCTTGGGGTTATAGTTTATATTAGTTTTAAATATATCAGTATGAAAATTGTTCACTGTTTATTATGTTTATCCTTACTGCACTTGGCTGCGCCGGCGCAAACCCGCCCCGATGCCTTGTTTTTTAAAGACCGCCTGCAACCAATATCTGAAGAGAACATTTTCAGGTCGGATGAATACTACCTGTGGTGCAGCTCTATCATAAAAGGCGACGACGGGAAATACCATCTTTTCTATTCGCGCTGGCCAAAAAAATATTCCTTCCTGGCCTGGCTTACCCACTCTGAGGTGGCGCATGCTGTTTCCAACTCGCCAGCAGGGCCCTGGACTTACAAAGAAACCGTAATGCAAAGCAGGGGCAAAGGCCACTGGGATGCTATTACGGTACATAACCCGAAAATTGAATGTTTCGACGGAAAGTATTACCTGTATTATGTATCCACCAATATGGGCGATGAGGAATACACCGAAGAAGAGTTGATTGAAACAGCCCGTGTGGGGTACAGTCATCCCAACTGGAAAAACCACCTGCGCCCCAACCAACGTACAGGCGTGGCCGTTGCCAGCTCTTTGGATGGGCCCTGGGTACGTATGGACCGACCACTGATAGAGCCAGCCGGCCCCATTGCAACCCTTACAGTAAACCCGGCCGTTGCGCGGGGTAAAGATGGTAAGTACTATCTGGTTGTAAAAGGCGACAAACCCGGCGAAACGCGCTTCATCCGCAACCAGGCCATTGCCAGTTCTGATGCTCCTTCCGGACCTTTTGTGATGCAGCCGAAGCCTGTGATTGATTACCTGGATACCGAAGACATGAGTGTGTGGTACGATGCAAAGCGTGATTATTTCTACGGCGTTTTTCATGCGCATTCGTTTATCGGCATGGCCAGTTCGACCGACGGCATTAACTGGAAAAAGGCAACGGAATATGTTGTAAGCCCCAAAGAGATTGCCAGGAGAGACGGCTCCGTAATTAATCCCGACAGACTGGAACGTCCGTTTGTATATACCGAAAACAATGAGCCGCAAGTGCTGAGCATGGCTGTAAAAAAAGGTGACGATGCCTACATCGCTTTTGTGCCGGTAAAGCAAAACAAGATACCGGTGCCCAACATGCGGCAGCTGGCATGGCAACAGGCGGAGATTGGCGCGATCATATCGTACGATCTGCATGTGTTTGATGGCAAAAACTATATGCAGGGCAAAAACCGCATCACGCCTATGGATGATTACAACATCTTTAATCCGAAAAAACTCGATACCGATCAGTGGATCAAAGCCGTAAAAGATGCCGGGTACACATTTGCTATTTTGACCGCCACGCACGAAACCGGTTTTGCGCTGTATCAATCCGACGTAAACCCATACTGCATGAAAGCGCTGAAGTACCAGGATGGTAAAGGCGATATTGTGCGCGACTTTGTAAACTCGTGCAGGAAGTACGGCATCAAGCCCGGCATTTACCTGGGCATACGCTGGAATTCGCTGCTGGGCGTGCACGATTTTAAGATAAACGGAACCGGGGAGTTCAGGGATCAACGGCAGCGGTGGTACAACCGTATGGTGGAGGGTATGGTAAAGGAAATATGCACCCGCTATGGCGATTGGTTTGAGATTTGGTTTGACGGTGGCGCCGACTCGCCGGCAAATGGCGCACCCGACGTGCTGCCCATTGTGCAGCAGTACCAGCCCAACTGCCTTTTTTATCACAACCGCCAACTGGCCGAGGCCCGGTGGGGCGGCTCAGAGTCGGGCATAGTAAGCTATCCCTGCTGGGCTACTTTTCCCTATCCCTCTACCGGTGCAGGCGAATCGGCTCAGGCCAATGTGTATAAAAACAACTTTCAATTGCTGAAAGAGGGCGATGCAAATGGTGCGTATTGGATGCCGGCCATGAGCGATGCGCCCCTGCGAGGATACAACGGGCGGCATGAATGGTTCTGGGAACCGGGCGATGAAGCCCACATCTTTCCGCTACAGCACTTGGTGGACATGTATTACAAATCGGTGGGCCGCAATTCAACGCTTATTGTGGGTCTTACACCCGATGCAGACGGGCTGATGCCCGAACCCGATGTACAGCGGCTAAAAGAATTTGGCGATGAAATCAGGAAAAGATTTGCAACGCCAATAGCAAGCACTTCGGGGTCTGGAAAATCATTTATGCTTGCCCTAAAGGAAATGAAACCTGTGAGCGACATTGTTATAATGGAAGACATTGCCCATGGCGAACGTGTACGGAAATTTACGCTGGAGCAAAAAACGAAAAGCGGCTGGAAAATGATGTTTGAGGGCTCGTGTATCGGGCATAAATTCATTTATCGGGCAGAGCAGGTGCAAGCGAGTGCTATCAGGCTCACCATTCAAGAGGCAACAGATGAGGCTAAAATATTAAATTTTTCTGTGTATTAAAGGTAGTGATAAAACATCAGGTGCAGGTGGTGATTAGTTCGTTTATCACTAAAGCAACCATGCCATCTAATTTGATAGCACCACCACAATAGATAGGTAGGATAAACCATTATAATAGACCGCAATATCGGCAAAGGAGATGAAGCCAAAATTTCTTTTGCTGGGCTTTGCTGCGTGCTGCTATTGCCTCAAAGCAATGCACAGAACTTTGGTAGGATTTGGCGTGATGAAGATGACTTTTGAAGTGAGGGGTACTTTTTAAAAACCCCTACTGCTGCATGATGCCTTTCCTGAAACCTCCTCATTCCGAAATTTCTTCGGGACACCGGGCGTTACCCGGTCCACAAGCCTTGCCTGAGAAGATTTGTAAAAGCGCCCTTTCGAAACACATCATATATTACAACAATGAGCTACTTAAATGTTTCTGACTGAACCATACCTTAGGAATAGATGAAACGATTTGCTACCCTTTTGATATTGATGCATTTGTCCTACCAGTTATCTTGTGTTCCACCCGTATCATGCGCCCCCCCACAATGCCGTATGGCATTTGAATATGTGCATCTGTGGCCAAAAAATGATTTGCACTGGGCATCCGCCCCTATCCGCTTCATCCGAAAAATCCGTGTCCCCAAAAACTGCTGCGGGCAGTTCTTCAAACTCGTTACCTTTGCCGCCCGAAATTTGACGGGGCCTACTGCTGCAAAGCCTACCAGCTCTGGCTGCCGAGTCCCGGATTGAATAAACATTAATTACTAGAGATGGCACAAATTACCAGGGAAAACGTAGGGTTGCTTACCGATAAAATAGCCGTTACCCTTACCAAAGAAGACTATTACCCGGCCTTTGAAAAGGCCCTGAAGACCTACACCAAGCAGGCCCGCATACCCGGCTTCAGGCCCGGCATGGTGCCCGTGGCTGTAGTAAAAAAAATGTACGGTAGCAGCGTGTATACCGAAGAAATACTGCGCACGGTAGAAAAGGAGATTAACGCCTACCTGACCAAAGAGCAGCCCGACATATTTGGCCAGCCCCTGCCGGCCGACGAAAACGGCGACACCTTGCGCAACCTGGATATGAACCTGCCCGGCGACTATTCCTTCAGCTTCGAAATTGGCCTGCGTCCCGCTTTTGCCCCCGCCAGCCTTAGCAGCGCCGTTATTAACCGCCGCAAGGTGATTGTAACTGAAGAGATGGTGGACGATGAGGTAAAACGCCTGCAAAACCGCTACGGCAACATGAAAGAGCCCGATACGGTAGACCACGACGAGAATGTGCTGAACGTACATTTTGCCGAAGCGGATGCCGACGGCAACGCGGTGGAAGATGGCATTGCCAAAGACAACAGCCTGCTGGTAAAATACTTTGCCGAAGCGGTGCGCCCGCAGTTGATTGGCCTCAAAAAAGACGACTCCATTGTAGTGGTGCTCAACAAGGCTTTTGAAGAAAAAGAACGAGAGTGGATTATGGGCGACCTGGGCCTGGAACATACCGAAGGTGCCGGCGACAAATCGTTCCGTATTACCATTACCAAAATAGGCCTGGTAGAAACCCGCGAACTGAACGAAGAGTATTTTGAACAACTCTTCCCCGGCAAGGCCATTGCTACCGAGGCCGAGTTCCGCACCACTATTAAAGCCGATATAGAAGCTTACTGGTTAAACCAGGGTCGCAGCCAGGTACAGGATGAGATATACCACTACCTCATCGACCATACGCAGATGGAATTTCCGGAGGCCTTCCTGAAAAAATGGATTATGACCGGCGGCGAAAACCAAAAGACAGCCGAAGAAGCCGAAAAGGAATACCCCTCGTTTATCAATAGCCTGAAGTGGACCATGGTAAGTGACCGCCTGATTGGTGAAAATAACCTGCAGGTGCAGCCCGATGAACTGCGCGATTTTGCCAAGCACCAAATGATGGGCTACATGGGCATTACGCAAATGGACGAAAGCACCGCCTGGCTCGACAGCTATGTGGACCGTATGATGCAAGACCGCAAGTACATCGACAAAACGTACAACGACCTGCTTACCAACAAGCTCTTTGCCTGGGCCGAAAGCCAAGTGCAGTACAAGGTTACCGAGGTAAGCCGCGAAGAGTTTGAGCAGCATACCCACCACCATCATCATTAAGCCACTATTTGTTTAATTTGGCTGGCTATGCACAACATTGCATAGCCACATACTTTACCCCGTAGCTATCCACTGCGGGGTTTTGCTTACCATAATGCCGCCCCGCTGGGGCTACTATAATACCGCCCTGCTGGGGCTACCTGCATCGAGTTCATAGATAAAATCATTTCCGTTCCAATCCGTTCTATCTGTACCCTCCATGTCCTTTTCACTGTGCACATCTGTTTGGTCGGTTCAATCCGTGTTCCATCCACCGCGTCCATCCGTTCCCGCATCATCCGTGTCCCATCCTTCGCAGCCATCTTTCTATTGCGAACCATCGCCCTTACCCTGCATAATACTGCTGAGTAGCGCTTGCAGTTCCTGTACCTTACGGGGGTGCTTTGACGCCAGGTTGTTTCTTTCGCCGGGGTCTTGCTTCAGGTTGTACAGTTGATCGGCCGATAACACACCTGTTTCAATGTTTACATCTTTCATCATAGGTGATCCATTAGCCGGCTTTATATACTTCCAGTTACCTTGCCTGATGGCGGTGGTGTGTGCGTTGATTACCACATGGTTGCGCCCTTTTTTGTCGTTGCCCAGTAAAGCCGGCAGGTGGTTGCGGCTGTCTATAGCCTGCCCGGGCTGTATGGTGGCACCGGTAAGCGCAGCCAGGCTGGCAAACAGGTCTACCTGGCTAAACAGGGCGCTGCTGGTGCCGGCTTCTATGCGCCCCGGCCAGCTGGCCACAATAGGTACACGGGTGCCTGCTTCAAAAATGCTGTACTTGCCGCCGCGCAATGGGCCCCAGGGCTTGTGGTTGCCCAGTTGCTCTTTGGATTGATCTTCATATCCATCGTCAACCACCGGTCCGTTGTCGCTGCTGTACACTATGAGCGTGTTGCTGCGCAGGCTCAGGCTGTCTACAAAGCGTACCAACTCGCCCACCGTCCAGTCCAGTTCCAGCAGGGCATCGCCACGCAGGCCGTAGCCGCTTTTACCCGCAAAGCGCTCGTGGGGGGTACGCGGGCAGTGTATGTCGTGCGGGTTGAAGTACAGGAAGAAAGGCTTGCTGCTGGCGGCAATAAACTGCTGTGCCTTTGTCAGCAGAGTGTCGGCAATATCCGGGTCGCGCCAGCGGGCCGATATGCCGCCGCTCATAAAGCCAATACGGCCAATGCCGTTGATGATGGTATTGTTGTGCCCATGGCTTGCCCGCATGGTTAGCAGTTCTGGGTTGTCTTTGCCGGTGGGTTCGTTGCCTATTTTGGCATCGTAGCTTACGGTTATAGGGTCGGTGGGGCTCAGGCGCACTACGCGTTTGTTTTCTATAAACACGGTTGGCACCCGGTCGTTGGTGCTGGGCATGTACCAGGCGTAGTGAAAGCCGCTTTCGAGCACGCCGGGGGCAATGATGCCGTTCCAGTCGGGCCCCTTGGCGCCGCCCAGGCCCAGGTGCCATTTGCCAATCATGCCGGTGGTATAGCCGGCTTGTTGCAATGCCTCGGGCAAGGTTTGCAGGGCGGTATCAATAATAAGGCCCGCATTGCCACGGGCCACCCCGGTGCCCTGCTGCCGCCAGTTGTACCGGCCTGTAAGCAGCGAGTAGCGGCTGGGCGTGCAAGTGGCCGCCGTGGTATAGGCATTGGTAAAGCGTAGGCCGCTATTTGCCAGGGCATCCATATGTGGGGTGGGTATGCTGCGGTTGCCATACACACCCAGGTCGCCGTAGCCTACATCATCGCTGTAAATGATAATGATATTAGGCTGCTGCGCTAATGCATTAACAGCAATGAGCAAAGTAGCTAATGCAACAACAGAAGACCTGAGCAGGAACACATTCCTGCAGAAACCTTTGAACCTCATGCTAATTAAAAAACGGTTGAGTGCCGAAGATAGCATGAGCCGGCATACAGAGTCAATGGGCGGCATTTATTCCAGCATGGTAAGTAAGGCCGAGCGCTTCCATTTACAAGGGCTTGCCGCTGTTCAGTGTTTCTATAGCTTTCTTCAGGTTGCTGCGGTTGATATCGTCGGGGGCCTGTGCCAGGGCCAGCCGGGCGTGCTCCAGCGCTTTGTCCAGTTTGCCTATGGCACTGTATCCGCGCATCATTCCCACATGGGTTGGCCATGCACCTTTTTGTTTGGTGAAGTTTTTTTCAAATATGACCATGGCCTCGGCAGGTTTGTTTTCGGCCAGCAATTGACGGCCGTATTGGTGCAGCTCGTTGGCACTGGCTTTGTCTATGGCATCGTTCATCATGGCATTGGCCTCGGTGGGCTGGCCCAACTGGCGCAGCAGCCCGGCCCGGGTGCTCAGGGCGGCAAAAGATTGCACACCGCCCAGGGCAGGGTCGGTGGCAGATGTTATCCATTGCAGGGCCTGCGTATAGTTGACCCCGTTGGTAAGGCACCAGGCGGCGGCTTGCTGCAGGCTGGGCGGGTCAAAGCCCATAGCGCCGCTCATTTGCTGCTGTATGCTTTGCAGCACGGTCTTTTTCAGGTCTATAGCCACGGTAAAGGGTATGCGCCAGCGTTCCCATTCCAGTGCCAACTCCACGCTGCCGGCTGTTTGGTTGGCAAAGCTGTATTGCAGGCGCTCCACCATTTGAGGCTGGTTTTTTTGCTGCACGGCGCTTACCCGCAGCACATCCAGGTTGGCACTGTAGAAATAGCTGCCCCAGCCTTTGGTATTGCGGTTAAAAATCAGCACGCAGCTATCGGGGTACAGGGCTATAAAAAAGCCGTAGTTGCCAGCGGGCAGGGCCTTGCCGTTGATGGTAACATCGGTGCTGAAGCTGATGGTGGTGCTTTCGTCGGCGCCGGCACGCCACGGGCTTTGCACCTTACTGCCAAAGCCCAGTACCACAAAACCGTAAGGCGCCACATCGGTGCCCCATATTTTGCCCTCGCGGCCTTTTACACCGGGGGCATTCCAACTTACCTCGATATCGGTAAGGCCTACCCGACGGCCGGCAGTATTGTGCAGGTTGGCGCCGCTGTTGGGCAGCATCAGCTGGCTTATGCTGCTTAAGCTAAATAGGAGGGTGGTGGCAAGTATTTGGAATTTCATCATGATTGCATTGTTTTAAATGTTATGGTCTTTGGTTATCGGTTTATGCCGGGAAGGCGGTAAGGGCGGTAAGGTTGCGGTAAGGAAGTCCGCAGCATTGTGTGTTTACTTTACCGTTAACACAAATTCCTGGCCAACCAATATCCACCCTGCATCCAGGTCCAAAACTACCATGCAAGGCGGGGGCTTGTTTGCCTTTGCCATAGGCGCTCAACCATTTATCCTAAAAGATGCATGAATTGGCAGCCTTGCTGGCGCTGAAGCTACATTTGCTGTGCCATGAGTTTATACGTAACCCTCGCTTTTGCCGAAATGCAGGTGTGGCAGCGCCATATGCAACAGGCCCCGGGCAGGTGGAGCCGCCTGAGCAAGGGCATGCAAAACCGGGTAAACAGCCTGATACCCGAAAAGGTACATGCTGCGGTAACGGTGGCCATACGCCAAATGGTGCGAGGCGTGCTGTTTGGCGCGGCGCAGCTTACGCGGCCTGCTACCCCGGTGCTCAACCTGGAGTACACCGAAGAAAAAGTGCGCAGGCGCATAAACCTGTACCGCCGCATGGCTGCTGTAGAAGGGGGCGTAACCGGTGCAGGCGGATTTTTGGCGGGCCTGGCCGATTTTCCGTTGCTGCTGGGCATTAAGCTGAAAATGCTGTTCGACATAGCCGCCCTGTATGGCTTTGATGCCGGCGACTACCGCGAGCGGGTGTACCTGCTGCATGTGTTTGAACTGAGCTTTAGCAGCGATGCGCACCGCCGCGCTGTGTACCAAAAGATGGAGCAATGGCCGCAGGTGGCCGCCGCCATGCCCGCGCAGGTAGAGGCTTTTGACTGGCGCAGTTTTCAGCAGGAATACCGCGACTATATAGACCTGGCAAAAATTGCCCAACTGCTGCCGGTGATAGGTGCACCCGTGGGGCTGGTAGTAAACCACCGGCTGCTAAAGCGCCTGGGCCACAATGCCATGCAGGCCTACCGGTTGCGGCTGTGGCAGCAGCTGCAAAGCCCGGGTGAATAAGGAGATAATTGCGTGCAAAAAGAGCATGCCTTGCACCGCAGCGTATGCAAAGATTTTTTTGCAAAGGGTGGACAATACGGGGCATACTGACTCCATTAGGATGACCTGGCATGGTGTGCGCAGAAGGCAAGCCGGAGTATCCAGGCTGTGCGAACCTTGCAGTTCCGCAGACCTATTTTGTCGCCTGTGGCGACATGTGCACGTACTTCGGTTTAAAGTTGAAATAAAATTTGAATATATGTTTCTGGTTGCCGGAGAGGCGACAGTGTATAGGCGCGAAGCTACAAGCTTTGCATAGCCTGTAGTGTGCTGGTTGCTATGGCTGCCTCGCCCGAATACGCAAGCATGCCAGTCACAAAAATTCTATGGATTCAATTTCCAGTTCGAAGGGGCCTTCCCTTTTTTCGTTGGTGGTGATGCCGATGCGGATGATGCCCTGCATGATTGACTTATCTGCTTTTTTTCCGGTAGGGCGGCCAATTACTTCCTCTGTAAAATTATCCAGGTTCATAGAGACGGTTTCCCAGGTATTTGCTTCTTTGGCATTAAAGGCATGTTTATACGATGGCTCGTACCATCTGCTGCTGTTCTCCAGCGTAAAGGCATATTGCTGATTGGTTGACCTGAATTTTATGCTTACTGTGGTAAAGGACGACAAGTCAAGTTTTGCGAAGGGTGACTTTATGGAAACAAAGCCTCCGCGGTTTTCCAGCGAAACATTTCCTTTGAGTACCAGGGAGGTGCTTTTGTACGCCACTTGGCCGTCCGATATGCCCCCCATTACATTATCGCTCAGTATGGCCCAGTTTTGCGTTCTGCCGTCCGAGGTGCCAAATGCTATTGTGTAAGGCTTTTCGGCGGTGAGTAGGAACGACGCTAACAGCAGGACCGGCAAATGCATGTTGAACCCTTTTTACCAGTAACAACAAGAGCGGGCTAATGTTTGAAAGTGCCCGGGTGCTATGCGGAACCTGCAGTTCCGCAGCCCCTATTCTGTTGCCTGTTGCGACCTTTGTATGTTACATCGAAGTTGGGAAGGAATTGGAATATGTGGCGCCAGTCGCCGGAGGCGACATAATACAGATGCAAAGCTACAAGCTGCGTTTAGCAAAGACTCTTTCGGAGCATCGGAAAGATAATACTTAACGGGGATCTGATTTCGAAGCCCCCGGCGGCGTTACAGCGAAAGCAAAGGGCCACAGCGTCATGGCGTTTTCGGCCCATTGGGCAAAATGCATCTAACCTATTATGCGCAACTACCATAAGCAAAAGCGGGCCGAAAACAACAGCCTGACGCAAAGGCCCTGGCGGTGCCGGCTCCAATGATCTGAATTGAGCACGGTTTTTTTCTTAGCCAACGGTAATATTACAAAAACGCTGCCGGCATTCGCCTTAACGCCGCCTTGATCTTTTTGTTACTTTTTGCATCAAGGTAAAAAGTAAAGCAAACACTGCGACTCAGTTGAGTAAACCCAGCTTGTAAACTTGGGACAGCGACGGATAAATAAGAAACAAAAAATAAAGAATAAGGAATTTGGCGCCAGCAGAGAGGCAGGCAGGTTTTGGTTAAGTAATCATCGGCACTTTTGAGATTCGCTCTGGTACTTTGTCTCGATTTCACCTGGTTTCATATTCTATCAAAACCCTTGTTGGTGAAAACACCAACTAAGGCAGGAAGACTAGTTCGGAGCGTCGGAAAGATAATACTTAACGGGAATCTGATTTCGAAGCCCCCGGCGGCGTTACAGCGAAAGCAAAGGGCCACAGCGTCATGGCGTTTTCGGCCCATTGGGCAAAATGCATCTAACCTATTATCCGCAACTACCATAAGCAAAAGCGGGCCGAAAACAACAGCCTGACGCAAAGGCCCTGGCGGTGCCGGCTCCAATGATCTGAATTGAGCACGGTTTTTTTCTTAGCCAACGGAAGTATTACAAAAACGCTGCCGGCTTCCGATAATTATCGGAACGCCTTAACGCCGCCTTGATCTTTTTGTTACTTTTTGCATCAAGGTAAAAAGTAAAGCAAACACTGCGACTCAGTTGAGTAATCCCAGCTTGTAAACTTGGGACAGCGACAGATAAATAAGAAATAAGAAACAAAAAATAAGGAATAAGGAAGTTTTTGGAACTGGCAGACTGCTCGTTGCTGAACCACGAAGGCGCACATCCTGCACTATCATTCCCGTGATTACCTAAGCACTCCCCAAGCCCTACCTATTAAAAATGAGAAAAAACAACTGGTACACCAAAAATCCCAGGGTGCCCAGCGCGTACGATACGCCGGGCTTAAGCTTGTACACTGCTCTTACACCTTTGGAGAAGAGCACGATAAACCATAGCAGGTAGGCAATCATCATCATCCACAGCAGGGTGCGCCAGATGGTGGGGGCGTTGAGCGCTGCTTCGTAATCCTGCTGGTTCATTACATGAAATCCCCAAGAGCGGCTGCACACCCACGATGCATGATCATTCTGGGGATTCCATATGGCAAATAAAAAAAGCAGGCTTTAGCCTGCGAACCAAAAATGAACATATGAATGCCGCCCAACAAGCTGGTAACCACATCGTGCACGCCGGTGGTCCACGAAGCGATGCTGATGCCGAAGCCAAACACGGCAAGGGTTTGCTCAAAGCTGCCGGCCTGCATGCCCATGCGGCACAGGGTATGTACCACGGCCGCGGCCAGCAGCCAGCCCAGCAGCATGGATGTTGCGCAAAAAAACACGTTGTACCGGTAGTACACCTCCAGCGGTATGCTGAGCCATGGCTTAAAGGGCCGCCCGTCGCCAAAAATGAGAAAGAGGTACACCAGCGTGTACAGGATAGCCGTAATGGCTACCGCGTAAAAACCAAACCTGAGCATCCTGTTGTCTGCTATCAGCCTTTCAAAAGTGGAGGCCGGCCGGAAGACGGTGTTGTGGTAGTAGTGGTAGAATGAATTGGTTAGCATGTTGCTTGCTTTTTGGGTGCAAAACGATGGAAGGAAACACTCAAAGTTCAGGCGCGCCCGCGGAAAAATATTCCACGTTGCATGACTTTTTTTTCGATGCAGTTGAAGCGCTTTGTTCCCCGGGGGGCAAGCGTTTATACATGCATGAATACCGCGTGCATAGCCGGCCGGGCCTGGCCTATCGGGCATAGCAGCAGCAGCGGAAAGAGCAGGCGCATGGGTGGTTGTATTGGTGAGGCTAAAGATATGGGCTTGCGGATAGCGCCGTCACTCTGACCCGATACGTGACTTAAAAGCAAATGCCAAAAATGAATGCTGAATAATCTTGCAACATCAACTTTTGGTATCTTCAACAAAACTCAAGACCATGCCTAGGCTCAATTTCTGGACTCGCGAAGAATTGATAGTTGCGCTAAATCTTTACCTGCAATTGCCTTTTGGTAAAATGCACCAAGGCAATGCTGAAATCATCCAATTGGCTGCACTCATTGGTCGAACACCTTCTGCCGTGGCCATGCGCCTATCCAATTTTGCAAGCGTTGATCCCTATCATCAAAGCAGAGGAATCGGGGGGCTAACTGGTGGGATGAATCAGGTACAGCCCATTTGGGACGAGTTCATCAACAATAAAGAGGATTTGCTTTTTGAAAGTGAGCGCATACTCGCAGCGCTGGAAAAGAAAAGCGTGGAGAAGAAATTTGAAAAAGAACTAAGCGACTTAGGCGATTTGAAAGGTGAAGTGAGAATAGCCGCTATGAAGACGCGTGTAAATCAACATGTGTTTAGGCGCATCGTGTTGGCCAATTATGATTTTCGATGTGCTGTAACGGGTATTGATGTTTCCGAATTGCTGGTGGCAAGCCATATTTTGCCTTGGGGCAGCCATGCCCAGGAGCGATTGAACCCGGAGAATGGATTATGTTTATCTCCCCTATTTGATAAAGCCTTCGACAAAGGCTTGATGACCATAACCAATAGCTACACGGTACGTTTTTCGCCAAAAATTACGGCTCATGCTACCAAGCCATATTTCGAGAAGCATTTTTCTCCGTTTGAAGGATCGAAGATTTCGATACCGGCTAAATACCTACCACGCAAAGAATTTTTGGAGTTTCATGCCGATACCATCTTTCAAAGTAAGTAAACTCAAAACCTATCATATACAATGTACCACCCTACAGCAAAAGGATATTTCAGTGGCTGCGGCGGCATGGAGCTTGGCTTAATGCAAGCAGGCGTTGAGGTAATTCAGTCGCTTGACCTGGATGCAGAAGCCACTGCTTGTATGACGGCCAACATGCATTACTTTAAGCATGCGGTGCTGCACGCCGATATAAAAGACAAATTGGTGCTGGAGCAGCCCAAATCGGATATCATTGTGGGCACATACCCTTGCACCAAGTATTCGCCCATATCCGATATTCATGGCACCCGCACGGGCGACGATTTGTTTCTGCATTTCTTTAGGCATATTGCCATAGAGCGCACCGAAATGTACATTGTAGAAAATGTGCCCGGCATGCGCAAGTTTAAAGTGGTGATGGAGGCCATGACCAAACTGCCGGATTACTACGTACACATTTTTTGCCCCGTAGATGCCGCTCTATGGCTGCCACAGCGCCGGCAACGGTTAATCCTTGTTGGCACTCGTAAGTCGTTTCAAATTCGCGAGCCGCGCCAAGGAAAGCGAAAGCCCAAGCTGGCAGATTTGCTGGAACAAAGCCCTAAAGTGGAGATGCCCACCTACGTGCTCAAACGCATGAAAGGCCATTATCGCGACTTGCCCATTGTGATTGACCCTAGCGATGACCACGCCATGGCGCCCACCTGCGTGGCCCATTACTCCAAAGACCTGAGTACGCGGCTGGTAAAAGACCCGGAGGCAAAGCATGGTGTGCGCCCCTTCTGCATTCGGGAGTATGCGCGGCTGCAAGGATTTCCCGATGATTTTAGGTTTGAAGAGAAGCGCAGTTCGTACAAGCTAATAGGTAATGCCGTACCGGTGCATATGGGGCATTGGGTGGGGATTGAGGCGATGCGGTATTTTAATTGAGGGTATCAGTAATTCTTCTTTTCAGGAATCACACCGCGTATACCCCCTCTTGGCTCCTCCACATCACCTTTATAGCGGGGAATGAGATGAATATGAACATGTGGAACTGTTTGCCCGGCAGTTTCACCGACATTAATACCAACATTAAAGCCATCGGGATTGAACTTCTCTTGTAACGTGGCTTTCACTTTGTTTAGCATGAACCAACAAGCAGATTGCTCTTTGAACGAGAGTTCAAAGTAATCTGAGATATGTCTTTTCGGAATTATCAGTGCGTGACCATTACTTACCGGAAACTTATCAAATATTGCATAAACAGTTGCTGATTCCACAATAAGCTCTCTCTCCTTATCAGGATTGCAAAATGGGCACGACATGTTATCATCTCGCTGGAGCTGATTATAGTGCTGGTATTCATAAATTTCACAGCTCTCATTTTTAAAAATTGATCTGGAGTTCAAGACTACATTGCACTGATAAGTCTGCTTTTGATGCAACTTGTGAGTTCTGAATCCTTCAAACTGTAAATCTCTTCGCACTGCAATAAAAACCCTACCGCTTGGTTTTACCAATTGAGAAAGCTCCATTAATACAGCAGCCTGTTCTTCTTGCAACAGAACATTAAGTACATAAAGGCAAATAATCGTATCAAACTTCTTTGTTGGATAAGTTGGAAAATAGTGTTTATCGTAACCGATAATATTGATACTCTGCTGCTGAAGCACTTCAACATCTTTTCCAAAGCCGCAGCCGAAATCTAGAACATCGCCGGTCAACAACTTTTTGTTTAAGAGATATTTTGCCGGAAAGGAAATAGAATCTCTTTCTTTCGCAGTTAAATGGCTATATCTATTTTGCTGGTTCATACTAAAAACTCAAAGCCGTTGTTGGATGCAATTGTAATCAGGGGCTGAATTCTATCTCTGAAATTTTGTTTGGTGAAACTACTATGCAGGTCTGGAAAGATCGTTAAGTAATCTTCAAGAAATTTATTGTTAGGCGTTATGGATTTTACGATGTCAACTGCGCTCTTTTGTAATTGAAAGAATTTATCAAAGTGCTTGTCCAATCTCGGAAGTTTGTCGCTTTTAATTGAATTATAATCAGGCTGGATTGGAATTAGGTTCCAAATCAAATCATGAGAAACGAAATTGAAAGGCACAAAATGATCAAGGTCAAAGCGTCCTATTTCAAGTCTTTTGCCAGTGTAAATGCAGTCAACGGCACCAAGTTGGTTTACTACCAAATTCCAAAAGTTTGTTTTCTGCCTTGTTAAACTATTTCGCTCTGCCGGCTTGATCAGTTTGTTTGGAATGTCAGGAACGTTTGGATTTTTAGCTTGAAGGAACAAGGTCAAATTCCAGTAGCAAAAATCTTTAAGCAACTTTGCATTTACGTTTAGATATTCGATCCATTCAGGGTTGATTTCTATCTTGTCATCATACAACGCATACAAGCTTTTTTCGCTGAAGGATTTCGAAGCCAGGTAGATTCCTGCTCTTTCTTTTCGGGGAAACCATGGACTTAGAAACCAGTGGGGGACGTTTCTATCAAAATGCCAGAGTTGCGATATCGTGTTTTTGTTTTTTGAAGAAGCGAGTTTGTTAAAAACCTTTGTTTGCTTTTCTTCGATGGAAATATTTTCAATTGTCTTAACCGCCTCGGTTGCCCTTTCAATCAAATCCTGCTTTCCAAATGAAACATGAAAATAGTTTACCGTGAACCATGCGTTTGAAATCATTCTAGCAAACAGATTTGTTTTTGGAATTGTATGATTCCCATTTTCTACTTCTTGAATAATCGAAAGCAACCAATAGTACTTATAAGTTGCAACAGTGTTATTAAAGCAAGCTGCAAGGACATGAATCGGTAATGCATTTGAAGCAGGTAATTGCATGTGTCCTCGATTGTTTAGTGAGTTGAGTATTGCCTTAAATCCATTTGTTGAATTAAGAACTGACCAGTTCAAATTTATGATATTCAGCCTTGTAAATTGAGGTAATCGGTTTTCATTTGACTGGATTATTGTAAAGGGGGGCATGTATCAACCATTTGCAATTTTTGCTCCCCCTACCTTTACCTCCCCCCCATGAAATACCTCCTCCTCGCCATCTTCCTGCTGCCGCTTGCCCGCCCCGCCACGGCACAAACCCCGCCGCCCCCCAACATCATCCTGTTTTTGGTAGACGATATGGGCTGGCAGGATTGCTCGGTGCCCTTTGCCGCCCAAAAAACCAAATGGAACGAGCTGTACCGTACGCCCAATATGGAGCGGCTGGCCGCGCAGGGCATGAAGTTTACCCAGGCCTTTGCCAACCAGAACTGTACGCCCACGCGGGTAAGCCTGATGACGGGTATGAATGTGGTGCAGCACGGCGTTACCTCGTGGATTTTTGCCAAAGACCGCGAGCCCGAAGACCAAAGCCGCCAGCGCTTGCAGTCGCCCGCATGGCGCTTGAATGGTATGGCCACCACCCCCGGCGATACCAATGCCGTGTACGCCACGCCCCTGCCCGTGCTGCTGCGGCAGGCCGGCTACACCACCATCCATGTGGGCAAGGCACACCTGGGCGCCAGGGGTACCCCCGCCGCCGATCCCGGGCAGTTGGGCTTCGACAGGAATATTGGCGGATCGCATATAGGCCACCCTGCCAGCTACCTGGGCATCGACAACTTTGGCAACCGCCCGCCCAACGGCCCCGATTCGCGGGCTGTGCCCGGGCTGGACGAATACTGGGGTAAGGACATCTTTCTGACCGAAGCACTTACCCAAAAAGCGCTGCATACCGTGGACTCGGTGGTGCAGGCCGGGCGACCCTTCTTTTTGCAGTTGGCACACTACGCCGTGCACCTGCCCTTTATTGCCGACAAACGCTACGTGCAGCGCTACTACGCCATGGGTATGGACAGCACAGAGGCCCTGTATGCCGCCCTGCTGGAGGGTATGGACAAGAGCCTGGGCGATGTGATGGACTACCTGGAAAAGCGCGGGCTGACCAAAAACACGCTGCTGGTGTTTATGAGCGACAACGGCGGCCTGAGCGATGTACGGCGCGGCGCCGCCAACCTCAACCAATACAACAGTCCCGCCCGCAGTGGCAAAACCAGCGGCTACGATGGCGGCCTGCGCATACCCATGCTGGCCCAATGGCCCGGGCATATAGCCGCGGGCAGCACCTGCGGCAACAATGTGATTGTAGAAGACTTTTTTGCCACCTGCCTGGCGCTGAGCGGCCTCAAAAAACCCGCTATGGTGCAGCGGGTAGACGGGCAGAGCTGGCTGCCGCTGTTTGCAGGCAAAAAGGCGTACACCAACCGGCCCATCACCTGGCACTACCCCCACCAGCATATGGGGCGCCATGCCGATGTGTACCCCTTCAGCGCCATACGCCAGGGCTCGTGGAAGCTGCTGTACAACCATACCACGCAGGGCCTGGAGCTGTACAATACCCTTACCGATGTGGGCGAGCAAAACAACCTGGCTGCCAGTGAGCCGAAAAGGGTGAAGCAGATGGCCGCCCAACTGGGCAAGGCGTTGCGCAGCAGCCCGGTAGGTATGCCGGTGGATAAGGCGACGAAGGTGGGGATGGGGTACCCGGATGGGGTGGTGAATAAGAAATAAGGAACAAAAAATCATGAATAAGGAAGTTTTGCAACTATTGGGCAGTTCGTTCTTGAACCGCGAAGAAAGGAAGACGCTAAGGGACACTAAGAGTTCCGTGTAAGAATGGGACAGCCTCGAGTGTCCCCCAAAAATGCCGCAGGCATTCACCCATCCGTCTTCATCCGCACCATCCGTACAATCAGTGTCCCCCCAAAAAATGCCTCATGTCTAAAAGCAAAAGCGCAATCGTTTGCGTAGAAACAAATCCCCATCAGGATGCTTCAGGATAGTTAAAAACCGCTGTGGAAACTACTTTTATACTCGCAAAATGATGTTCTTGGTCTCACCAGCCAATTGCAACTTTTGTTGAATTAACTGCTTGCTGTCATGAAAATATCTTCAACGCTTTCGGGAGGCAACTCCGCTTTAGGATTCAGATTCTCAAAATTATATGTCGTTTTTACAATTATTCTGGCTGAACGGGATATAATTCCGGCGGCCTGGTAGGTTTTGTCAGTAAGGGCAAAATGCTTTTGCTGTAATGGCAACCATACTTATTGAACGTAGATAAACCGTGCTTCTGTCATGCTTAATAGATTAACACAGTTTGCGGGCTTTTTATTGGTAATGACGGTGATGCTGACAGCATGCCGCAAAAAAGCCTGGGATGAGTACTACGGCCGGCCCGAAACGCTGGAACCGCCTATTTATCAAACATTGCAGGCCAAAGGCAACTTCACCAGTTTTTTGGCAGCCATCGATAAGTCGGGCTATAAAACCACGCTTAGTAGTGCCGGCTACTGGACCATTATGGCGCCGCACGATTCGGCTTTCAATGTTTATTTCAAGGAGAACGGCTTTAGTGGCGTAGCCCAGATGGATTCGCTTACCTGCCAAAAGGTTGTGACTTACTGTGTGGTGTACAACGCCTTTAAAAAAGACCGTGTGGATGATTTTCAGAGCAATACAGGCTGGTTGGCCAATTCGGCCTTTAAGCGCCGCACGGCCAATTATACGGGCATTTACGATGGCACCAACAAAACCGGGCAACCCATAAAAGTAGTTTCGAGCAACCGCAACAACAACGGTACGCAGTATTGGGTAGAAGCAGACAACAACAATAAATACCTGCCCGTATTTACCGATACCTTCTTTACGGCCCGCGCCATCAATACTGCTGACTATAACTACTTCTACCCTGGTACCACCTTCTCCGGCTTCAACGTGGCAGATGGCGTAGTGGTGGAAAAAGATATTCCTGCCGAAAATGGTGTTATTCATGTAGTGAACAAGGTAATAACACCCTTACCCAGCCTGGACGAATACCTGGCTGGCAAACCGGAGTTCAGCGAGTTCAAAAAACTGTTTGACCGCTACCTGGTGGAGTATGTGCTGAACCCGGTGGTAACGCAGAACTATAAAAACCGCACCGGCATTGCGCAGGACGTATTTACCAAGGTGTTTGCTTCTCAACTGGCCTTTTCGCCCAACAACGAAAATTTCTTAAAACAGCAGGACAACGATGGTCAGCGCGATGGCTATACCATGTTTGTGCCGCGCAACGATGTACTTCAGGCCTATATACAAAACGTGCTGCTGGAAAATTATACCAGTCTCGACCAGGTGCCGGTAAGCATTTTATACGACTTTGTTAATGCACACATGTGGCAAACCACCGTGTGGCCCAGCAAGTTCAACAACACATTCAGCTATTTGGGCGAGCCTGCCCGGTTCAACCCTGTAACCGACATTATTGATAAGAAAATTTTGAGCAACGGCTTCTTTTACGGTACCAATAAGGTGCAGGAAGCCAGCGTATTCAGCAGCGTGTATGGCAAGGTGTACCTCGACCCCAAATATAGCTACATGAACAGGCTGTTGGATATTGACCTTAAATCGACCCTTACCAATCTTTCGCAGCAGTTTGTACTTTTTATGATCAGCAACCAGGCCTGGAATGCGGCCGGTTATTTTGCCGATCCATCGGTTGACAATAACCCCAACTTTCAGTGGCGTTATATTCCCCCGGGTGGCGGTACCCAAATTACCGGTTCTTCGGCCCTGGTGCGTATGCAGCGTCTCATGTATCTGCACGCGTGCCCCTCGCCTGCCAATGCCCTGCGCACCCTTACCGGTAGCGGCGTGGCAGCCACTTTTGGCGGCGAATACATTCGCTGGGATGCCAATAAGGTGTACGCCTCGGGCAACATGGACTCCACCGTCACTTTCAGCGGTACCGTTACCGAAACAAAACAGGCCAGCAATGGGGTAGTGCACTATGTAGACAGGCTGAACACCTACACCGAGCGTAACATTGGTTTGCACGTGCAAAAACTGGGCACTGCCAGTGGGTCTCAATTCAACTCATTCTGGCAGTACCTCAACAATTCCCCTCTGTACAACAAAACTACCGGTGAAATATCAGGCATAAATGCCGGCGTGTTCTACACCTTATTTATACCCAACAATGCGGCAATACTGGCTGCGGTAAACGCCGGCCTGCTGCCCGGTACCGGCACGGCGCCCAACAAGGTACCCAATTTTGCACCTACGGCCCCAGCCGATATTGAGTTGGTTTCGCGCTTTATTCAGTACCATTTTCTCAACCGCAAAACAGTGGTTACCGATGGCCTTGAAAGCGGGTCGTACGAAACCCTGCTGCGGCGAAACAACGGCGACCCCACTACCATTTTTGTAAGTAACAGTGCCCCGGGTGTAATGAGGCTTACCGATATGGAAACACGCTACAGCAACGCTATACTCAACAGCAGTAATTACCTAAGTAACCGCTGTGTTATTCACCTCATGGACAATTACCTCAAATACATTTTGTAAATCCTTGCCAAAACTTACATATATGTGTAAAAAAATGATGCAACTGTTCCTTGCCGTAAGCCTGGTGTTGGGCCTGGGCCTGAAGGTAAATGCACAAACGGCGGCACCTGCGGCCAACGTGGTAAAAGGCAAGGTAACAGACAAGAAGACAAAGGAGCCCATATTTGGAGCATCCATATCGGAAGTGGATGCCGATGGCAGGATTGTGAAAGGCGCAACCACCGACCTCGAAGGAAACTTTGTGCTTCGGATCAATAATCCCAAAAACAAGATTTCTATATCCTACATTGGTTATAAAACCGTGTCGGAAAGTATTGCCGGCCGCACCACCATCAACTTTTTGCTGGAAACAGGCGAAATACAAGATCTGGGTGAGGCAATAGTGGTAGCCAGCCGCCGCAGCGACAATGGCATGGTGCCCATACCTGAGCGCAACCTGACCACAGCAGTATCCAAAATAAGCGCCAAAGACCTGGAAGAAATGCAGGCTGCCAGTATAGACCAGGCACTGCAAGGCCGCCTGGCCGGCGTGGATATTACCGCCAGCAGCGGCGACCCCGGTGCAGCCATGAACATACGCATACGCGGCGTAAGCACCATCAACAATGCAGGCAACCCCCTGATTGTGGTAGATGGTATGCCCTACGAAACCGAAATACCGGCCGATTTCAACTTTGGAGCTGCCGATGAACAGGGCTATGCGCAACTGCTTAATATTTCGCCTGCCGACATACGGGAAATAACCGTGCTGAAAGATGCCGCTGCTACTGCCATATGGGGCAGCCGCGCTGCCAACGGGGTGCTCGTGATTACCACCAAGCGCGGCACCCGCAGCAAACCCAGCATTACGTACAACTTTAAAGGCTCTGTAAGCGTATTGCCCGAGCCCGTGCCTATGCTCGATGGCGGACAGTACACCAGCCTGATACCCGAGGCCTATATGAACCGCAACGGTAGCGCACTCAATACGCAGGTTGTTCGCGAATTCAACTATGACCCCAACGACCCGTACTGGTACAACAACTACAGCAACAACACCAACTGGGTAGAAGAAATATCCCGCACCGGCTACCTGCAGGATCATACCGTAAGCATGACAGGCGGAGGCGAAAAAGCGAGATATTTTGCTTCGGTAGGCTACTTTGGCCAAACGGGCACAACACTTGGTACCGACCTTAAACGTATAAATGCCCGGATCAACCTGGACTATAATGTATCTGAAAAAATTAAATTCTTTACCAGCTTTGCCTATACCCATTCCGACCAGAACCGCAACTACATGAGCACAAACGATAATGCCATCCGCAATGTGGCTTATCTGAAAATGCCCAATATGAGCGTGTTTGAGTACGATGAGCTGGGCAACCTTACCCCCAACTACTTTTCGCCCGCCAGCAATATTCAGGGCCAGTTCAGCCGTATTTACAACCCCGTAGCTATGGCCGATAAGGCTATTTTCTCTGTGGTGGGCGAGCGCATCATTCCCCGCTTTCAGGTGGATTATGATATTGTGAAGCGCGTGCTGAAGGCCACCTTTGATGTACAATTCGATATTAACAATACCAAGAACAAAAGCTTCCTGCCACAAATTGCCAGTGGCCGACCCACAACCGAAACGGTGGTGAACCGTGCTTATGATGGCGATATAGACCTGTTTAGCGTAACCACCAAAACCAGCCTGGTGTATACGCCTCAATTCAAAAATAAAGACCACAATATAATCGCCTTTTTTACCGCTCTTACTACCGACAACAGCAGTGTAAACCAGGAGGTAATGATTTCCAACACTGCCTCATCGCTGCTGATAGATGCCAGCGTGGGTGGCCGTACCCAAAACCAGGAACTGCGCGCCGTTTCGGCCATCACCCAGATGCGCAATGTGGCCGGGGTACTGAGCACACAGTATGGCTATAAGGACAAATACCTGATGAACGTATCGCTGCGCGGCGAAGGGCACTCCCGGTTTGGCCCCGATTATCGTTACGGCCTCTTCCCCTCCATATCATTACGCTGGCGTATGAGCGAAGAAGGCTTTATGCGCAATGTGAAAAATGTGGACGATATCAGCTTCAGGGCCAGCTATGGGCAAAGCGGTAATGCGCCCCGCCGCGACTATACTTTTTACAATACCTACAATACCTATAGCTGGAACTACCAGGGCCAGAGTGGCGTAATACCCAGCAACATGGAACTGCGCAACCTGCGCTGGGAAACCGTACATGGCAGCAACCTGGGCGCCAACGTAAGCATGTGGAAAGGCCGCCTGCGCGCCGATGTGGAAGTGTACCGCAACCGCACCGAAAACCTGTTCTTCGATGGGTTGCAGATATCATCCTTCTACGGATTTAACAGCGTGAACATGAACGTGGGCACACTCGATAACCAGGGTTGGGAACTGGCTGTGTGGACCGTGCCCTTCAAAACTAAAGACTTCAGCATTGGCTTTGACTTCAACCTGAGCCGCAACGAAAATATCATCCGCGAAATATCTGAATTCTACCCCAGCCAGCGTGGCAACCTGAGCGTGAATGGCGAATACCTGCGCCTGCTGCAAATAGACAACCCCTTTGGTTCCTTTTACGGGTTTAAGTTCAAGGGCGTGTACCCCGATCAGCAATCAACCATTGCCCGCGGCACCGATGGCAAACCCATCATTGGCCCCAACGGACAAGTGATTCAGATGCGCTTCAACTATCCAAGTGTTGATTACCTGTTTAAGCCCGGCGATGCCATGTACGAAGACCTGAACAACGATGGCAACATTAATTATATGGACGTGGTGTACCTGGGCAACAGCAATCCCCTGCTGTCGGGTGGTTTTGGTCCTTCGTTCACCTACAAAAACTCCATTAAGGTATCGGCCTTTTTTAGCTTCCGCTACAATTACGATGTGGTAAACGGCACCAAAATGACGAGTACCAACATGTTTGGCTACGATAACCAAAGCACTGCCGTGCTACGCAGGTGGCGCAAAGAAGGCGACATTACCGACATACCCCGCGCTGTTATTAATGATGGCTTTAATTGGTTGGGAAGCGACCGCTATGTGGAAGACGCCTCTTACATCAGGTTCCGCACCATTACGGTACGCTACACCTTTGACAAGAAGGTGCTAACCAAACTGAAAATGAAGAGCCTGAGCGCCTTTGTAACCGGCGAAAACCTGTTTACGTTTACCCATTACACCGGTCAGGATCCTGAAATAGCCCCACGTGGCGCCGACCCCTTCCGCGTAGCCATAGACTATACCATGACGCCACCCTCGCGTATATACACGCTGGGTTTGGTAGCAGGTTTCTAACAACGAAAGGATAAACATTTTTTTGAATGAATGCCATGAGAAATATAACCATATACATCGTGCTGCTGGCTTTGGCAGGTACAATAGCCTCGTGCAGCAAATGGCTGGAACTGAAGCCCCAGGACGGTATTATCCGCGAAGAATTCTGGAAAACCAAAGAGCAGGTGGAGGCCGCCGTAACCGGTATATACGCCAGCATGATGGGTGGTACGGTAAGCACCAACCTGGCGGTGGAGCGTGCCCTGCCCGAATATTTCTTTTTGTGGGGCGAAGGAAGAACAGATATGGTATCACCTACGGCGAGGTCTTCCACCTCCGAAATAGACCTTACCACCATGAACATATTGCCAGCCAATGATATTGTAAACTGGCGCTTTGTATATCAAACCATCAACTACTGCAATACCGTAATTGAGTTGGCCCCCGGCGTGCTGAAAAGCGATGCCACCTTTACACAGCAGGCCCTGGACCGTGCCCTTAGCCAGGCCTATGCCATTCGGGCACTTATGTATTTTTACCTGGTGCGCAGCTTTCGCGATGCACCCTTGAAGCTGGATGCCACTGTAAGCGACCAGAACCTGAAGCCTGTACCCAAAAGTAGCGCCGATACCATACTCAACCAGATCGTAACAGACCTGAAGAAGGCAGAAGCCGGTGCACCCACTACTTTCGGAAACACCACCATTGATAAAGGGCGCGTCACCAAATATGCGATAAATGCCATACTGGCCGATGTGTACCTGTGGCGCGACCAATATGCCGAATGCGTTGCTGAATGCGATAAAATTATGCAGTCGTTTCAGTTTGGCCTGGTAGCAGGCGATGCCTCGTGGTTTGAAAAACTGTATGTAACGGGTGCTTCAAGCGAGCATATCTTTTCTCTGCAGTTTGATGCGCAAAAGCTCAACTCGTTTTACTTTATGCATGCCACGGCCAACCGCCGCTGGAGTGCTGCACCGCATTTGATGGACGATGTGTTTGGCATGGACATTCTGAATGTTCCGCCCAAGGTAGACATCAGGGGCGATGGAGCTTCGCTGCGGGCAGGCGATTTTACCATTTGGAAGTACGTAGGTGCCAATAGCAGCGCCCTGCGTAGCGCCGAACAATCAACCGCCCCATGGACTTTTTATCGCTATGCCGATGTGCTGCTGATAAAGGCTGAAGCGCTGAACGAGCAAAACCGCTCGCTCGATGCCTGGGAGCTGGTGAAAACCATACGCAACAGGGCAGGAGCAATCGACTTTAAAGGACTGCCCGACAGTACCAGCCGCACCAGCATGCAAGACTTTATACTGGAAGAACGACAGCGCGAATTTGCCTTTGAAGGCAAGCGCTGGTACGATGTGCTGCGCATGGCAAAACGTAACAATTACGAAAGGCTCGATCTGCTGCTTAATATGGCTACCATAAGCGTGCCTCCCGACAAGCAGCAATCGGCATTGGCCAAACTGAAAGACAAAAACAGCCACTACTTCCCCATTTACCTGTACGAATTGCAAACCAATAACCTGCTGGAGCAAAATCCATTTTACAAATAACCAAAACTGCATCTGCTATGACGCGATTGAAAACACTGATTGCCGTGGTTGGGCTGGGCAGCCTTGTTACCCTGTATTTGCAGGGCTGCAAGAAAGAGCAGTTTACCATAGAAACTACGGACGACGTAAACATGACAGGATACTTTATTAAGAATTCCGATAGTTTCTCGCTGTTCAAACAAATTTTGGACCGTACCGAAACCTCTGCTTTCCTCAATGCCTATGGGGCTTACACCTGCTTTGCACCTACCAATAGCGGTGTAACTAAATACCTGCAGGATATTGGTGCCTCGTCGGTAGACGCAGCCAACCTGGATACGCTGAAGGAAATGGTGAAGTTTCACCTGCTGAGCGACACCATTACCACCGGCGCATTTACCGATGGCAAACTACCCCTGCCTACCATGCTGGGCCAGTACATTATTACCGGGGTAGAAAATAAAGGTGGTATTTCAAGTTACTATATCAACCGGCAGGCTATTATTACCAAATCAAATGTAAAAGTGGCCAATGGCATTATTCACGAAATAGATAATGTGTTGCGGGCCGCCAAAACCACGCTGTCTGCTCAAATAGAAGCCAATCCCGATTTTTCCATATTTGTACAGGCACTTAAAGAAACAGGGTATTACACCAAGCTGAACACCGTGGACCCCGACCCCGCAAAACGCTGGAACTCCGTGATTGTGGAAACAAATAAATCGCTGGCGGATAGTGGCATTACCAGCTATACTGCCCTTAAAGCAAAATATTCGCAAACGGGTAACCCTGCCGACCCCAAAGACAGCCTGAATATGTATGTGGCCTACCACATACTGCCCGACCTGAAGTATCTGGCCGATATCATCATCGCCAGTTCGCACCTCACGCTGCTGCCACAAGAAGTGGTAAGCGCCAAACAGGAAAATCAGCGGGTACTCATAAACGATGATGTGTTTAACGGCGTGTACGAAAAGGGTGTAGAACTTATTCGTACTGAAAGCGACAACTCGGCAATAAATGGTGTGTGGCATACCGCCCTGGGCCACTTTATGGTTAAGTTTCGCAAACCGCAGGCCGTGTATTGGGATGTGAGTGCTTTCTCTGAAATCATGAAACTGCCGTCGTTTTACAAAAGGGGTAACTACAGCTTCGTTAAAGCCAACGACCTTGACCGCCCTCTAAAAGACATAGACTGGCATTATAACAGCGCCAGCACAACCATGACCTACTCATACAGTAGCACAGGTTCCATTACCGTAAACGCCCTTAACTGGGATGTAAATATCCTTCCGATTGGCCCTCCACTGCGTGCCTCGTGGTGGGAGTATAAAACTCCGGTAATTGTAAAAGGCAGGTACAAAGTGTGGATATGCTATCGTACCCAGCGGCAAAGTTCCAGTTCGGTATGTCGTACCAATGTAAAAATCAATGGCGTGCAAATGCAGCGGGAAGCAGTATTTACCGAATTTATGCCCAGCGGTACTGATGCCGAACGCGAAGCTATTGGCTGGAAACGCTATACCGGTGTGGTAAACAACAACTTTGCTTCCAGGCTGGTAGGAACTGTAGATATTGCCACTACCGGCCGGCAAGTACTGCGCTTTGAGGCCATAACCGGTACACAAAATACCAACAACCTCGATATGATTCACTTTATACCGGTGGATGCTAACCAGATACTGCCCCGCTTTAACGCCGATGGCACCCTGGTATGGCAATAGCCCGGCAGGGAAACGAATAGTGATGAACGGCAACAATGAAATATTAAAAGCCTAACGATGCGTAAGTTGAAAATAAAAGCAGGAATGATAGTAGCTGCCATGGCTATGCTTGCCTGGACCTGCCAAAAGGACTGGGATAGCCATAATGCTGTTACAGACGAAAATGCAAAGAAGGACCTGCAGCAGCTGGTGGCCGAAAACAGCAGCCTCAGCAAATTTGCCGAACTGGTGGGCAAATCGGCCTATAAAGACGCGCTTTCCAACAGCAAGAGCTATACAGTGTTTGCACCTACCAACGATGCACTTGCCAGCCTGGACCCCGCCATAGCCGCCGATACCGCCTTGCTCAACCGCTTTGTGGGCAACCATATTGCCAACCAGCGTTATTTTACTACCAATGCTACCGACAGCCTGCGCATACTAATGCTTAATGGTAAGTATAACAACATGCAGGGCAAGCAGGTAGAAACGGCGCAAATAAGCTCGGCCGATAACTATGCCAAAAACGGCGTGTTGCACGTGGTAGATAAAATGATTCCCAACCTCAACAACATATGGGAATTTATTGCCAACACCACCGAAGTGCCCGATGCGCAACGCCAGTTCATGATAAACCTGAGCTACGATGGGTTTGATCCTTCATCTGCAGAGCAAATAGGCGTAGACCCCATTACCGGCAACCCCATTTACAAACCCGGTACCGGCATTGTAAAACGCAACCTGTATTGGGACCGCGTGTATGACCTGCGCAACGAGCGGCAGCAATACACCATGTTCGCCCTGGAAAATACGCCTTACAATGGTGAGGTTACCAGGTACAGGCCCTACTTTGCCACTGGCTCGGCCGACAGCACCACCAACCTGTCGAGCTTTACCGTTATTCGCGACTTTGCCTTTGCGGGCCTGTACACCCAAAGCAAACTGCCCGATACGCTTGTTTCCAAATTTGGGGTGAAGGTGCCCATCGATAAGTCGGCCATCGTACGATCTATTAAAGCAAGCAACGGCATCATTTATGTGATGGGCAGAGTGGACGTAGCACCCAAGGAAAAATTTAAATCAATTGTAATACAAGGCGAAAATTACAGTGGCAGCAGCCACGACCGCAGGGGCAATACCTTCTTCCGCGAGAGGACCAACCCACTAAGCGGCAACTTGTATCGCGATGTGCTGGTAAACGGTCATGGTGTGGCTTTGTTCAACCTGCGCTACCGCATCAGCGAGGTGCCCTCCATGCGGTACAAAGCTTACTGGGTGGCTGTAAACGATTTTCAGACGGCTGTTTTTACCATGCGCCTTGCCCCAGGCGTAGCCAATGCTACCACCTTTGCTTATACCACGGTAAACCCCACCGTGTACAGCGAAGTGCTGATAGGCGAATTTGTACTGAATGCCTATCAGCCCGCGTACGATGTGTATTTGGTGGCTGCCAACAGCACCTCGGCTACAGCAAACCCGCTGGTGTGCGATTATATAAGGCTGGAACCTGTGCTTTAATCCTGTACCATGATCAAGAAACCTGAGTTATTATGATATTAATTATTAACGAAATGCGTAAACTATTTGCTACCGCCCTGGCACTTGCTATATGCTGCACCCTGCTGCATGCACAGGCGCCTGCACAAGGGTCGGCTGCCGGGGCAGCAAAGGGCGAAGTGGTAACCGGACAGGTGATAGATGCTGCAAGCGGCAAAGGCGCTGTGGGCGCTCGTATATCGGTCGAAGGCTTTTCGGCAGCCATAGCCGACGATAATGGAAAGTTTACAATACGTGTGCCCGATTACCATGCACAGCTTCAAATAGCGGGTGAAGGATACCAAACACGTCTTATTCCGCTTAAGGGCCGGAAAGTAGTAACCGTAAAGCTAAACGACGATTCGCACGAATCGATATACGAGCCTATCAATATGCCTTTTGGTAAGCAGCTCAAAAGCGAGGTGTCGGCGGCTGCAGGGCAGGCTTCAGTAAACGGCAGTTGGGATCAGCCCATCGAGTTTCCGGATGCTTTGCTGCAGGGGCGTGTGGCCGGCCTTAACAGCATTAGGCGAAGCGGAAGCCCCGGCGCCGGGGCCAACTGGTACCTGCGCGGCTTCAACTCGCTGTATGGCACCAACAAGCCTTTGCTGATAGTGGACAATATGATTTACGACTACAACGATTACGGTCAGTCTCTTATAGCCAACAACTACACAAACCCGCTTACGTTTATTGATGCCAAAGACATTGATAACATTACCGTGCTCAAAGACGCCTCTAGTATGTACGGTACTAAAGGTGCCAATGGCGCTATCATTATTACCACTGCAAGGGCTAAGCAGCAAGCCACCAAAATTGACTTTGGCGCCTACGCCGGCGTAAACGTTGCCCCTGCTACACTGCCTGTGATGAACTCAGCCGACTACCGCACCTACCTGAGCGATGTTTTGCAAACCGGCACGCTAAGCAGCGCGCAAATAGCACAGTTGCCTTTTATGAACGACGACCGCAACCTGCCTACCTATTTTGCCAATAACAATAACACCGACTGGCAGGATCAGGTATTTGAAAACAGTATTAACCAGAACTACTACCTGAAAGTAACAGGTGGCGACAATATTGCCACCTATGCCCTTAGCATGGGCTTTATGCGCAACGAAGGCGTGGTAAAGAACACAGATATGAGCCGGTACAGTACCCGCTTTAATGCAGAGTTCAACTTTACGAAGCGTTTTACCGGCGCAGCCAACCTGTCGTTTACCTACATCGAGCAGAACCTGAAAGACCAGGGCATTGCCGACAAGACCAACCCGATTTATCTGTCGCTGATAAAGGCGCCCTTTTTTGCCAACCGCGAAGTAAATGAGGTAGGCGCTATATCGCCCAACCTGTCCGATGTGGATCTACTGGGCGTAAGCAACCCTTCTGCGATTATTGACTTGATGCAGGCTTACAATAGGTATTACCGCTTTTTTGGATCCTTTGGGTTTAAGTATGAAATAAACAAGAACCTGTATGCCAGTACCTTGTTTGGTATTACCTACGATAAAGTGCGCGAAAACGTATTTGTGCCGCGTAAGGGCGTAAAGAACGATACGGTGCCCAACGCGCTGATTGATAGCCGGCTGGGTACTCAGGTTAAGCGCTTGTTCAGCCTGTACAGCGATACCAAATTGTCGTACATCAACAAGTGGAACAATCATGGCTTTTCGGCCAATTTGGGACTGCGCTATCAAAATAATGATGCCGAGCAGGACTTCGCCACCAGTGCTAACTCGGCCACCGACGAATTGGTAAGCGTGCAAAATGGTCTGAGTCTGCTGCGCCAGGTAGGTGGTTCCATCGGTTCCTGGAACTGGATGAACATTTATCTGAATGCCGAATACAACTACCGCAACAAGCTGTTCCTGAGTTTCAACACGGCCATGGACGCATCATCGCGCTTTGGTACCGAGGCCGAAGAGGGAATAAAAATTAATGATGTACCCTATGCCATTATGCCCTCGGTAAGCGCGGCCTGGCTGGTAAGCAGCGAACGCTTTATGGCCAACTCGCTCTTTAGCCTGATGCGCCTGCGGGCAAGTTGGAGCAAAACCGGCAACGACGACATAGGCAACTATACCAGCAAACAAACATATGTAAACCAGAACCTGCTTGGTTTGCAGGGCCTTGTGCGCAACGGCATAACTAATCCGGCCCTGCAATGGGAAAATGTGCAACGTACCAACCTGGGCCTCGACCTGGGCCTGCTGGACGACAGGGTGCAGCTGTATGCCGATGTATGGAAGAACAAACCACCAGCATGCTGGTATATGAGCAATTGGCAACGGCTACCGGATTTGCGCAGGCGCTTACCAACGGAGGTTCTATGGAAACTACCGGTATTGACCTGAGCCTGAATCTGCTTGTGCTGAACAAGCCCAGGCTTAAGTGGGATGTGGGTGTAAACGCGGGCACCTATACCAATAAAGTGCTTGCTGTACCCGGCGGAAGCTACACCACCAATTTTGCAGGCGCTACCTTTATTACAAAACAGGGCGAAGCAGCCAACCTGTTCTATGGCCTTACGGCCAACGGCGTATATGCTACCGATGCGCAGGCCGCTGCTGATGGCCTGATGCGCAAAATGCCCGATGGAAGCTTGAAACCTTTTACCGGTGGCGACGTAATTTATACCGATCGTAATGGCGATAAACTTATTGACCACAACGACCGCAGCATAATTGGCAACCCCAATGCCGAATGGCTAGGTGGGTTCAACAACCGGGTGTACTGGCGCCGTTTCACCTTTGAGGCACTGTTTACCTTTAGTTATGGCAACGATGTGTATAACTACCTGCGCAATCAGTTGGAAGCCATGAGCACCACCAATAACCAGCTGCAAAGCGCCAACAACCGCTGGCGGGGTAACGGGCATGTAACCAACACGCCCAAAGCTACGCTGGGCGACCCCATGGGCAATACTGCCTTTAGCACCCGCTGGATAGAAGATGGCTCTTACCTGAGGCTGCGCTCAATGTCGGTGGCTTACCATGTACCCATTAAAGGGCAAGGAATTGTAAAAGATCTGAATATTTATGCCATCGGAAACAACCTGCTCACCTTTACCAAATACCTGGGCTACGATCCCGAGTTTAGTGTAAACCCAAGCGTATATGCACAGGGAATTGACACCGGACTGGTACCACAGTTTATGAGTATAACAGGTGGCGTAAGGGTAGGCCTGTAATTAGTATTGTTATGATGAAAAAAACGGTTGCAATGAAGAACCTGAAAATAGCTTTTATCTTGTTGGCACTATCTGGCCTTGCAATATCATTTGCGGGTTGCAAAAAAACCTTTGATAAGGAACCGCAGCAGGTATTGGATATTACCAATATGTATAGGGATGTGTACGATGCTGATGCCGCTGTAACCGGCCTGTATGGTAAGTTCATGGGCTTGTCGGACAGATATATTATGCTCAACGAGTTGCGTGCCGACATGCTGAACTATACCGAGAACGCCGATGAATATGTACGGCAGATAAGCACGCACAGTGTAACGGAAGACAACCCTTACACCGATCCTCGTCCGTTTTATGAGCTCATCATCAACTGCAACGATGTGCTGAAGAACTTCTTGATTATGAAGAGCGACAATAAGATGAACGAAACGCAGTTTAACCAGCGGTACAGCGATGTGGGCGCCCTGCGTTCGTTTTTGTACCTGCAGCTTGGTATTCATTACGGCAGCGTACCATATGTAACCGATGCGCTTGAAACCGTGGATGCTGTAAGGGACGCAGCCAAATTTACGCGCCTTCCGTTCAATACACTACTCGACTCGCTGATCGTTTTCATGGAAGCCCTTCCATATAAAGACCCCTATCCAACGGGCACTACGCTCAACATTTCAGTTGACGGATATCAAACCGCCAAGTTTTATGTGCACAAAAAATGCCTGCTCGGCGACCTGCACTTGTGGAAAGGCAGCTATACACAGGCTGCCACCTGGTACCGCCAGGTAATGGAAACTTCTACGAGTGGCACAGCCAACGCCCGCTATTACATGCAGTATAAGCTGGGCTGGAACGGCAGTAGCGAAGACCACTATATCAGCTATTCCCGCGCCGGCGATGTAACCACCCTGGTGTGGGAACCGCAGTGGCGCCACATGTTTCAGCGCGGGCAGGACAACGGGTTCGATTACGAATGGATATGGGTGCTGCCTTTCGACAGCAAGTTCAAGCCCGATAATTTGCTTGTAAACCTGTTTTCGCCCATTGGCGGCAACTACCTGGTAAAGCCCAGCCAGCAGGCAATAGACTACTGGAACAATCAGCCGCAACGTGTTATTACCGGGCAAACCGGCCAAATACCTTACGATGCCCGTGGCATATTTACCTGGCGCAATATTGGTGGCAAGCCGGTTGCAATGAAGTACCTGTACAATTACATCAACTATCAGACCAATGCCCCCACCAACCCCTTCCAGAAAAACGGCAAGTGGTTCCTGTACCGGCAAACGCACTTGCATTTGCGCTTTGCAGAAGCTGCTAACAGAGACAAAAAGCACCGGGTAGCCTTTGCCCTGCTCAACAGTGGTTTTGCAGGGGCATACCCGCCACCCACCGGCGTTACCGATGTAACGCTGTATCACAACAGCCTCAACGAGCCGTACCCATACAACTTTGATGGTAGAAACAGTGGCGGCACTGGTGTGCCCTATTACCGTTCCGACTGGTATCGTAACATTGGTATCAGGGCAAGGGCCAACATTCCTGATATCCAAATTACCACCAACGACAGCCTGACTTCTGTAGAAAACGGACTGATTATGGAAGGCGCTATGGAGAACGGCTTTGAAGGCACCCGCTGGCCCGACCTGATGCGCGTGGCATTGCGCCGCAACGACCCCGCTTTTCTGGCCGATAAAGTATATCAGAAATTGCTGAAAGATGGTGTACCCGGCGCCGATGCAGTAAGGGCTAAGCTGATGAACACGGAAAACTGGTACCTGCCGTTTAAATTATAGAACGTACTGCAAGCAAGCAGTTTTGGTGAAGAAGGGGGTTGTGTATGCCACGGTGTACATGGCCTCCCTTTTTTAAATGTTCAACATGAATCGAACACTGGTTAGGCTTCTGTTATTCCTGGTATGTGGGCAAATGTGTAACGCAGCATGTGCGCAAATGGGAAAGGGCGTGGCAGCACCCAAGCCACTTTACCGCGACCCTGTGTGCGATGGCGCGGCCGACCCCGTGGTGGTGTGGAATGAAGTTGAAAAGAAATGGTTTATGTTTTATACCAACCGCAGGGCCAACGTGCCTGGACTTGACGGCGTAACCTGGGTACACGGCACCCGCATTGGAATTGCTGAATCGAAAGACGGCGCCCACTGGACCTACCGCGATACCGCCGACATACAATACCTCCCACAGGAAGGATATACCCACTGGGCCCCCGAAGTGCTGGCACACAACGGCCTGTACCATATGTACCTTACCTATGTGCCCGGTGTGTTCAGCAATTGGCAGCACCCACGCTACATTGTACACCTTACCAGCGCCAACCTGCTGCACTGGAAGTACGAAAGCACGCTTAACCTGGTAAACGACAAAGTGATAGATGCCTGCGTAGCGCCACTGCCACAGGGCGGATGGCGCATGTGGTACAACAACGAAAAAGACGGCAAAAGCATTTACTACGCCGACAGCCAAGACCTGTACAATTGGACTGATAAAGGCAAAGTAATTGGCGACCGGGGCGAAGGGCCCAAGGTATTTGCCTGGCAGGGATATTATTGGCTGGTAAAAGACGATTGGGCCGGGCTGGGTGTGTATCGCAGCACCAATATGGCAAGCTGGCAAAAGCAGGCCTCACGCCTGCTCGACAGTGCCGGCACCGGACCCGAAGATGGCGCCATTGGCGGCCACCCCGATGTGGTACTGAGCGGCAACAGGGCATATGTGTATTATTTTATCCATCCCAACCGCAATGCGCCTGTCGATGGTTACGATAAACGAAGGAGTCTTATTCAGGTAGCAGAACTGAAGTTTGAAAATGGGTGGCTGGCCTGCAACAGAAATGAGACTACCTACGTAGAATTGATGCCACCGGTTAAAACAAAAGGCAAAAAATAGTTTTATGCGATACGTTGTTTTCTTGATTTGTGTATTTGGCCTAGCCGGATATGTACCGGCAAAAGCCCAGCGCATTATGGAGCGCCTCGACAGGGGCGTGAGTGCAGTAGCGGCAGGCAACGGTAAGGCATTTGTGAGCTGGCGCCTGCTGGCAACCGACCTTGACAATGTAGACTTCAACGTGTATCGCCTTGACGCAAAGGGCAACCAGGTGAAACTAAATAAGAAGCCCATGGCCGATGTAACCTCCATGACTGATAC
>Ga0114939_10000246_pt1 | contig 46742 bp, 36 predicted proteins | sample AshMeaCrysSpring_FD_87196 | JGI IMG/M metagenome (GOLD analysis project Ga0114939, IMG submission 87196) | Groundwater microbial communities from Big Spring, Nevada to study Microbial Dark Matter (Phase II) - Ash Meadows Crystal Spring | ecosystem: Environmental > Aquatic > Deep subsurface >...
CTGTAATTGTATGACTAAATCCTTATCCAAAGCGTATGCAACACTCCAAAAACTATATGAATAACCCAATACAAGAAAATCCACATCAGCTCAAAAAATGGTAATACTGGCCTGAATAGTTACTTTCTTTTTAAACCCTTTTCGTGGTTAATTAAGGTTAATGCCGTTAAACCGCAGAATGGCCTTTTGGTCCTTATACTACAAAAACCACAATATTTACAATAACAACAAAAACGAAAACACTATGAAAAGCTATTTCTTAGGCCTTAGCCTGCTGCTCACCTCACTTGTACTTATAGCCCAACCACCCGGCCGCCCAGGAGGCAAAGGCAACTTTAGTGGGGGCACACGTGGCAAAGGAGGCTTTGTACAAAAGGAACTAAACCTCACCGCCGAACAGCAAAAAAAAGCAAGGGGCCTTCAGGATAAATTCAGGGCAGAAATGAAGGCACTGAATGAAAACGAAGCAATAACGGTAAAAGAGCAACGCGACCGCCGCGAAAAGCTGATGCAGGCACACCGCGATCAAATGAAAGCATTACTTACCCCCGATCAGCAAAAGAAAATGGATGACCTGCGTGCCCAACAGCGCAACCGCAATGAACTAATGGCCAAACAGCAGTTGGAACGCATGACACTGAATTTGAACCTGAGCAACGAACAAACCGCCAAACTGCAGGCTGCCCAACAAAAAAACCGCGACCAAATGCGGGCTATTATGGACAACCAAAAGATGAGCCGCACAGACCGTAAGGCTGCAATAGACAAATTGCAGAAAGACATGAAGGCAACCCTCAAAAACACACTTACCAGCGAACAGTACGACAAAATGCAGAGCATGCGCCGCAACTATCAAGGTCCGCGTGGCGGTGGCAAACGAGGCTATGGACCTGGCGACGACATGGCCCCCAGGGGCATGCAACAAGGCAGAGGTTTCCAGGGTTGATGCTTCAATAATGATATAGATCACTCTCCAAGCTCCTCCGAAAAAAACGGAGGGGCTTTTTGTTTGCTATTAGTCGCACCTTTGTATATTAATCTCTCAAAGCGGCTTTGCGCAAATTGCAAGGCCGATAACCAGCATGTCATGGGCAATTTCGACAAGTTTGCTAACAGGGAACCTAAAGGCGCAAAAAAGAAAGAACTGATACGCCAGGCCAAAAAGAAAGAGAAAAAAGAAAAAGCCGCCTTTTTTGAAGAAAAGCGCAGGCAGCAATACATGGAGCGCGCCGCTGCCCGCGAAAATAGTGCTGACGCCGGCGAACAACCGTATCGTAAAACAGTAGCAAAAAGCGAAAATAAACCACCTGCATCGGGCACATTCAAACGCAAGCCTGCGACCGATAAACGCAATACCCAACATGGTTCTCAACACGCCAGGCCGCACCCCAAGCCCGGCCATAAGCATGCCGCCACCCTGCACGATGCCCCGCACAAACCTGAACACCCAAAGCCATCAACCCTGGCGCACCCCAAACATGAAGCTCCAGATGAAGAATCCCGCAAACATCAACCCCGAAAAAGAATAACCATCGAAAAGAAAAAGCCTACCCTGCACGACCCACGGCATAAGCTCGAACATACAAACAAAACCAGGCTTGCCCATCTAAAACCTCTGGAAGAAGAACACCAGGGTCCACTGAATAAATACATTGCACACAGCGGCCTGTGCAGCCGGCGCGATGCTGCCACACTGGTAAAAGAGGGCAAAGTGCAGGTAAACGGAAAAGTTGTGAAAGAGCCGGGCTACAAAGTATTGCCCGAAGACCTGGTAACCGTGGCAGGCAAAAAAGCTACACCACAGGAATCGCCGGTGTACATATTGATGAACAAACCGAAAGACTATATAACTACCGCCGAAGATGATAAAGGCCGCAAAACGGTGCTCGACCTGGTGAAGAGACAGGTGAAGGAGCGCATTTTTCCGGTAGGCAGGCTGGACCGTAACACCACGGGCGTACTGCTACTTACCAACGATGGTGACCTGGCACAGCACCTTACCCACCCAAGCTTTGAGGTACGCAAAGTGTACGAAGTAAGACTAGACAAGCCCCTGGGAAAATCCGATATGGAAAAGCTTGCCAAAGGCATAACCCTGGACGATGGATTTATTGCTGCCGACGAAGTAGCCTATGCCGACCCTAATGATAAAACACTGGTAGGCATTGAAATACACAGTGGACGAAACCGCATTGTACGCCGCATGTTCGAGCACCTGGGCTACAATGTAAAAGGCCTGGACCGTGTGGTGTTTGCCAACCTTACCAAGAAAAATGTAGACCGTGGCAAATGGCGATTCCTGAACGAAAAAGAAGTTCGCCTCCTTAAATATTTCAACAAAAGCAAGAAATAAGGAACCAGATACGATGAAAAAGATCCTGCTTATTCTGTTGTGTGCATCTAATGCCGGTAGCATGGCAGCCGCACCCAAAAAGCCGTACGTAATTGCCTACTACAATGGCAATGGCCAATCGGCGGCAAATTATGAGTTGAATAAAGTGACCCATATTATTTACAGTTTCCTGCATTTGTATGGCGACACGCTTGGCTTTTCGTCAAGCGGCAGGCAACAAACTGCACTACGACAGTTGGCAGCGCTCAAGCAAACTTACCCCCAGCTTAAAGTGCTGGTTTCGCTGGGTGGTTGGGGTGGTTGTGCGCCCTGCTCGCCCACCTTTGCCAAAGCCGAAAGCCGAAAAAACTTTGCCTTTTCTGTAAAAAAAATATGCGATGAGTACAATGTTGATGGCATAGATCTCGATTGGGAATACCCGGCCATTAAGGGATATCCGGGCCATGCCTACATGCCTGAGGATAAACCCAACTTTACTGAGCTGGTGAAGGAACTGCGCAAGGCATTAGGCAAAAAGCGCATTGTAAGTTTTGCGGCAGGTGGCAAGTCGGAACACATAGAACAAAGTATTGACTGGAAGGGAGTAATGCCCTACGTGGACTTTGCTAACCTGATGACTTACGACCTGGTTGGTGGGTATGCCACCACTACTGGTCACCATACCCCATTATATTCTACCAGTCAACAAAAGGAATCTACTGACAACTGCGTACTATGGCTGCTCAAAAACGGGGTGGAGGCGAACAAACTGATTATAGGTGCAGCTTTCTATGGCCGTGTATTTGAAAATGTAGGCCCCGGCTGCAACGGACGCTATCAAGCCGGCAAATTCCTCCGCGGTGTTTCTTATAATGAACAAGACAAATACCTGAGTCCGGACTCTGGTTTCGTGCAGTATTGGGATGACACAGCTCATGCACCCTATGCCTACAATGCTTCCAAAAAGCTTTTTGTAACCTACGACAATAAGCAGTCCGTTGCCGAAAAGGTAGCATACATGAAAAAGTACAAGCTCGGTGGCATCATGTTTTGGGTACTACCCGAAGACACCTACCGCAACGGCTTGCTCGACGCCCTTGATAAAGCCATGGAGGCTAAATGACGACAAGTGTGCCGATCAGGAGCCGTATAGCACCTACACCAAGCGGATACTTGCACGTGGGCAATATGTACTCCTTTGTGCTAACCTGGCTGATGGTGAAAAGCACCGGGGGCAGCCTGTTGCTGCGCATTGACGACCTTGACCGGCAGCGCATGCGACAAGAGTATGTAGAAGATATTTTCCGATCACTTGATTTTGTTGGTCTTCAGCCCGATGAAGGTCCTTCCGGGCCACAAGAGTTTGAAAGCAAATACTCGCAGCTACATCGCTTGCCGAGTTATGAATTAATGCTAAGCCATTTGCGCAAACATGGCCACCTTTTTGCCTGTACCTGCAGCAGAAGTATGCTTCAGGCAGTTGGAGGGCAAGAATATTATACAGGACAATGTAACAAACTTCATTTGCCATTGGATGCCCCCAATACTGCCTGGCGGCTCAATACCCAAACGGATAGCGAACTGGAGGTGTCAGAAGTATTTGGGCCGCCGCAAACAATTAAGCTAAACCAATCAATGCCCTTTTTTGTGATTCGAAAAAAAGATGGCATTCCGGCCTACCAAATAGCATCTGTGTGTGATGATGAATACTGGCATATAAACCTGATCGTGCGAGGCGCCGACCTGTTGCCATCCACAGCAGCGCAGCTCTACCTGGCCAGGCTAACCGGCAGCTCCCATTTTACCTATGCCCTATTTCACCACCATTCACTTATTGGTGGTCAGGGTACCCAAAAGCTTTCCAAATCAGCAGGTGCATACTCTATTAAGACCATGCGTGAGCAAGGTATAAGCCGTATGGAACTACTTAGCCGCATAGCCGGGCTCATTGGGTTACCGGCACATCAATACCAAAGCCTGCAGAATATGCTGGCAGATTACTGTACCACACCAAGGGCGGCTTGGCTTAACAGAATACGATTGGCGGGTATTATGCCTAAAAACTAAAGGGAATTATAATTCTGGCCGTGAAATTGCGGCCCATGTTAAAAACCCCGGTTCTGCCTGTAGCCGCATTTTCCATAGTATACTTTAGCCTGCTCATGTGGTTTTGGTAGGCAACATTGGCCAGATTGTTTAACCCCAGGTGTATGATAGATACCGGGTTGCCTTTGTGCAAAATTTGGGTGCCTGCACCTGCATTCAGCAGTACATAGCCGGCTGTAGCAGTTTCGGTACCATAGCCGGTAAATGGATTGTTTTGGCTGCTAGCCATATCCACTTCAAACTTTACATATGACCGGGAAAGTTTTTTCCAGTTTGCACCTATATCGGCACGAAGGATGCTAAGCCAGCGGGCAGGGGCAATAAAAGGCAAATTGGGGCTGTTGTCTACCGCCTCAGTAAACCTGCCCCGCAGCAGGGTTATACTGTTTTCCCAATGCAACCAGTCGAGTGGATGCGGGTGTAGGTCTGCACTCAATTCCAGGCCGCTTAAGTTAGCATTATGCTGTCTAAACTCGAAAGCCTCTATAAGATCGCCATCTTCGTTGGGCATTAAACTGTCGGCGCCCGAAGCAGTTTGCAGCCGCTGGTAAAAGATAAAATTGTTGATGCGGTTGGAAAAAGGGCTGATACTTACCGAAATATGTTCGGTGTTCAATTCGGCAGCCACATCCCATTGCCACGAGGTTTCACTATTCAAATTGGGATTGCCCATTTCGTACCGTTCGGTGCCTTCATGTTCGCCGTTCGAACTCAGCTCGGCCACAGAGGGTGCCCTGAAGGAGCGACTAATATTGGTTTTGAGGGTAAGTACCTGGCTTACCTTATAGCTAATGCCAGCTGCTCCACTTACATTTGAGAAGTTTCGTTCGAAGGCATTGAACTTCGTTTTTCCATCGTACCACATTTCATCGCCGCTCATTTTCCTTTGGTCGTAGCGCAGGCCGCCGCTGAAGGTCAATTTTTCCCAATTTTTTTGGGCAACACCATACAGCCCAATGTCTGCCAGGTTGTAATCGGGTATAAGCAGCTCTTCGGCACGGTTAGTGTTTTGCTGCATCATACCATTGGTACCCAACGACATACGCCACCCGTCTGCATCAGGCAAATGCCAGGCCAGGTTGTAATTCAGTGTTTGGAGGTCAAAATATTTCTTGGGCTCTTCAGGATGCTCCACTTCTCCAAACTCCTTTCGCTTGTTTTGCTGGTATCCTACGGTAAGGCTCAACCTGGTTTTGCCCAAATTAAAACTGTTGTCGGATGTAATTTTAAGATGCTGCAAATGCTGGTAAGGTACCAAATTGTTGCGGCCTTTCAGGATATCTGAGCCGGCCACCATTTCCGAAGGGCTTCCAGAATAAAGCAGAAACTCCCCTTCATCGTTGCGCTCGCCTTCTACAATACCGGGCTGTTGGTTTACGGTTGATGCTAACAGGTGTGTGTATCCCCATTTTTTCTGCAGCCCCATCATTCCCCCAAAATTTGCTTCCTGAAAGCGGCTGTTAAGCACATAACCATCGTACTTATTTTGATAGTCGCCAGACTGGCGGGCGCTGCCATAAGCATTCCAGATAAATCCATTATGATTGCCGGCAAGGCTGGCATGCGTTCCCCATTGCCTGTTGTTGCCGTTCCACGTGCCTTGTATAATGCCTTTTACCTGCCCCTCGTTGGCGGGTACAAAACTGCTGATATTCAGCACGCCGCCCATGGCATCGCTGCCGTACATCAGGCTCGAAGGGCCCCTCAATACCTCCACCCGCTGCACACTGTATTCATCCACCTCTATACCATGTTCATCGCCCCATTGCTGCCCTTCCTGGCGCACACCATCGCTTATGGTAACCACCCTGTTGTAACCCAGGCCCCTGATGAATGGCTTGGAAATGGACGGCCCTGTGGTAAGTGCGCTAATCCCGGGCTTTCGGGCCAGGGCATCAATCAGGTTACCGGCATTTGCCTGTAGAAGGTCGTCGCGCTTAAATACAGTTACTTGTACCGGGGCACGCCTGAGTGAAGTAGCTACCGAAACCCCGGTGATCGTTACATTTTCATATTCTACCACGCTGGCTTTAAGCGAAAGATTCAAGGTGGTTTCTCCATTAATGGTAACCGTTTCGGCTATGGACGAGTAGCCACCAAACGACACCTCTACCACGTACTGCCCGGTGGAAAGCCCGCGAATAGTGTATATGCCATCGCCATTGGTGCTTGTACCCCTTTTAAGATCGGGCAACAGCACCGAAGCCCCAACCAGCGGCTTACTAGATGCCTTTTCAGTTATTTTTCCTTTCAAAATACCCTCAACGCTTGATATGGCTTCAATACCTACCGTAGACCTGTTGAAACCCAATTGAGCAACAGAAGCGCCAGGCAGCAATAAAAAGAACAATGGTATCAATAACAAGTTTCGCAACATAACTCAAACAAAATTTGTATCAATGTTGCAAAACTATAATTGAAGGTGGCCCTTCTCCAAAAAAATGATTGCAACAAAAAATGCAACAATCGCGCCCTCACCTGATTTTTAACATATGCCTTACCTGGCTGATGGAGCCGTTTTGCAGCCGGGCATAGTAGCTGCCTGCCGCAAGTCCGCCGCCCGTCCATTGAACGCGGTCGGTAGCAGGACCGTTATACACCTTATCTACCAGGTTTGCCACTACTCTGCCGGCCATATCTATTACTTGTACCAAGGTATGGCCACCCTCGGTAGAAAATTGTATAGTAGTCAGGCCTTCAAAGGGATTGGGGAAGTTGGTGATAAGTGTTTTACCGCTCAGGTCGGGGTTGTACACCTGGCATCCTTTGGCATTTACAATGGGCAGCACCTGAAAATTCTTTAACATCACGCTCTGCACTTCCTGGTTGGGAAGACAAAACCAGTTTTGCAGCACCGTGGCATATACGCTTCGGAAGTCGTATTGAAATGGAATATTGTCGTTTGTCGTAGCATTGGCAGGTATTGCTGGACTGTTGCCTACTACGCCCGGTGTTACGTTTTTGCCAAACAAAAACAGCGGAGCTGCCGCACCGTGGTCGGTACCATTGCTGGCGTTGCTGCGTATTCGACGGCCGAACTCGCTAAAAGTCATGCCTATAACGCGGTCTTCAATGCTTAAAAATTTCAGGTCATCCTGAAAAGCCTTTATGGCATCGCTAAGCGTTTTAAGCAAGTTGGCGTGGGTGCCGGTAATGGTATCGGTAGTGTTTACCTGTGCGCTGTGGTTGTCAAAGCCGCCCATGCTGGTTAGGTACACCCGTGTTTTGAGACCGCCTTTTATAAGCCGGGCCACTATTTTAAGCTGATCCGCCAGCGCGTTAGAGGCAGGGTAAGCTGCTTGTTGTGTTACTTTAGCGGCTGCGGTTTTAATTGTTTCTGCATACTGCTGGGTTTGGCGTGCCACCGTACGCACATAAGACAGTTCGTCGCCCGCAGGGGTATTGGGTGCTGCATCGCTTACGCCATTTACCAGGTTATAGAAACTGGTAGGATTGCTAATGCTCATACCCATATTTACCACAGGGCCCTGGCAGGTAAGAGTGGTTACCGAGCCAATTTGGATGGCAAGTGGATCGGGCATAGTGGCGGTAGGGTAGCCATTGGGAAAGTTGGGATACTGCATATTCAGGTACCTGCCAGCCCAGCCGGTATTTACAAATTCGCTGCTGTCGCTGGCACTCATCCATATATCGGTGGCCCTAAAGTGGCTGAAATTGGGCTGCGGATAGCCTACCGCCTGCACAATGGCTAGTTGGCCCTCGTTATACAAAGCCTGCATACCCGTCATAGCAGGATGAAGCCCCGTTCGGGTATTACCGGTAAGCGACAGCACCTTGTTTTGCGGTATAGCCACATTGTTGCGGGCATTCAGATAATTGCTGTAAATATCCAGCGGAATCACTGTATTGAGGCCGTCGTTGCCCCCATTCAGCTGAACCAATACCAGCACATGATCGGTATCATCGGCCATACCGGGCAAAAAACCTAAAAACGAAGGCGCCCCAAATGCATGCACATTCATACCGCCCAACAGTCCTGGTAGCGATACCACAGGTAACGTATGTTTCAAAAAATCTCTGCGCTTCATTACAAAAGTTTTGCCGGTTACATAAGTTGGTATTCGCTCAGGTTCATCAGGTATTGATACAACGCCCGCAGGCGGGTGCGCACGGTAGTGAGCGCCATACTATTTGCAGGATTTGCCAAATACGTTTCCCACGCATTGGTCCAATAATAGTCGTCCGCCTGCCCACTTAGTAATATGTCGCGCTTAACCTGGTTCATTGAATCGGAGCTTAGGGGTAAGCCCAATAAATATTTTACTGAATCTGCCATAAGCTTGTTTGGGTCGCGGGCATCGGGCATGGATGCGGCAAAAGCAATAGCATCGTAGCGGATGGTGAACCCGTTGCGTGTATAGCCGTTGTTGATCATGCTATCGGTTATCTGGTTGCGCTTGGGCAGGGTATCGCTATTAATCCAAATACGGTAGTACACAGGCTCCTGGTACCAGGCCTTCCAGCCGGCCACATCGGGCGGATCGCCCAGGTTTTGTTGCTGGTTGGCTGCCTGTTGCTGCAGGTACAGCCACATATTATACAGGTTGGTTACATCGTTTTGCGGAAAAACCATACCATATTCGCGGCAGCCTCCTGCAATATGGTCAAGCGGCGATTTGATGCCGCAGCCCTGGTTTGCAGAGTCAAAAAAATGCTGGCTCTTAAGCAGGGTAGCAAGCACAGGTTTTATCTCGAAATTGCTGCTGCGAAAAAGCTGGGCAAGGGGTTCAATTACGTTGGCTTCGGCAGCGCTGTCAATTTTGTAATACACAAAAAAACGGTAGAGCCTGCGCACAATGAATTTGCTTACCTCGCCAGCGGCAAAAATCATGTCGAGCAGTTCATCCAATTCTTTGGCACCATTAGCTCCCGTTTGCCCTTTAATTATCTTGTTGCCATAAAAAGCAGAAAATGTTTTATCGCCAGTATCGTGGCGGTTGGCATCAAAGTAGCTGGTCATATTTGTATAGTTTACCCGGTAGCCCGTAAGCACCTTAGCCGCAGCTTTCACATCGGCCTCAGTGTACTGCGAGCCCGGCCCTTTGCCCAGGGTAAAAAGTTCCTGCAGTTCGCGGGCATAGTTTTCATCGGGCGCGTTTTTGTTGTTCTGCTCCCCATTCAGGTAACGCAGCATGGCAGGGTCAAGGGTAATTGCTTTTACAAAAGCCTTGAAGTTGCCAAGCGCAAACTGGCGCAGGGTTAGGTTATGTCTATAGCAGGCAATGCCATTATTTATATCGGTTGTTTCTGCCGCAAAATGGTTGTGCCAGAAAACCACCATTTTTTCATGAATACTCCTGCTTTGGTTTATCAGTTGCCCCATCCACCAGGCTTTGTAACTGCTACGGCGCAGCGCGTTTACCGTACCATCGTTGGTATGCGTATCCACCCATGTTTGGCCAGCAGCCACGCTCCAGTCGGGGTCGTTGGCAGGGGTGGTGCCGCTTGGGTTTACCGTATAATTCTTTACAGGAGGCTGCAAGGTTGGCAAAGGGCTGTTGAGCAGAAAATCCACAGCGGCACTCATGCTCATACCTTTAAAAAAGTCTACGTCGGCTTTTTTTGCGCCAAACATATTACGACGCAGCAGGTGAATTATCTCATTGTCGGTCCAACTGCCTGTATAAGGATCAATGCCGCTATGCACCCTAATGGGTTCTTCTTCCTGTTGGCCAGCGGCCTGAGTATTTTTAGTCCGTTGCGGATTCTGCAGTTTTTTTACAGGCAACGATAAGGCTTCTCTCCTGTCCATAAGCAGTATTTGGGATGAGTAAGGACAACCGATCTGAGTCAAAGTTTAATTTTTTGCCTTACATTTTCTTTTTTATTTACCATTTCTATTAACCATTTGGAAGCAGTCATCAACAATCAATTGGGCTAACTTGCCAGCCAATGATGAAGCACACAACATGGGCATGCGTAGCCTTACTATGGGCCAATTTGCTGGCAGCACAATGGTACAACCCCGACAAGGTAAACCGTAAGGCGCAAATGGTATACAGTTCTGCCGTGGACGAGTTGCGTGCCGGTGCATGGAACAATGGCAAGCAACTTATGCGTGCGGCACTAAAGATCGACAGCCGCTTTGTAGATGCCTGGCTAAGCCTGGGCGGGGCTTGCGGCCAAATGAAACAGTACGATAGCGCTGTATATTTTTATGAATATAGCCGCGGCCTTGACAGTGTGTATTTCCGCAACTTTCTTCTGCCATATTCCATTAACCTGGCTGGCCTGGGCAGGTTTGGTGATGCCAACACAAGCATAGCGCAGTTTCTTGCAATACCCAACCTGGATAACCGTAGTAAAAAAGCTGCAGAATATCGTAAAGACTGCTATGCTTTCGCACTGGATTTTGAAAAAAAACACCCTTACGTGGCAGGCAGCTTCAATCCTAACAACCTGGGCGACAGCATTAATACACCCCGCAGCGAATATTACCCCTCCTTCACTATCGACGACAGCTTATTGGTATTTACCCGAAGAGTGGATGGTGGTCGGGAAGATTTTTACCGGGCGGCGCTTACGGCAGTAGGTTATACCAAGGCTACACCTGTGGAAGGGCAACTGAATACGATGCCTTTTAAAGGAGCCATCAACCTGTCGCAGGATGGCGACTGGATGTTTTTTGCCGGCGATTTTGGCGGGCAGGGCTACGGCAATTTCGACATTTACCTAACCTATGCTACGCCTCAGGGCTGGAGTGAACCATACAACCTTGGAGCCAACGTAAACACCGAGTTTTGGGAAAGCGGCCCAAGCCTGAGCCCCGACAAGCGCACCCTGTATTTTAGCAGCGACAGACCCGGCGGCTACGGAGGCAAAGACTTGTACACAAGCATCCTGCTGCCCAATGGCCAATGGACGCCGGCAGAAAACATGGGGCCCGCCATAAACACTACAGCCGACGATTTGGCGCCATTTATTCATGCCGACAACCAAACGCTGTATTTCACCAGTGGCGGCCACCCGGGGTATGGCGGCAGCGACATTTACCTGCTGCGTAAGGGGCCCGGTGGCCAATGGAGTATGCCCGAAAACCTGGGCTACCCTATTAACACCATTGAAGACGATGGCAGCCTGGCTGTGGCCAGCGATGGCCAAACGGCCTTTTTTGCCAGCGCAAGGGCCGATAGCCGCGGCGGACTTGACTTGTATAGATTCCTGCTGCCCAAATATGCATCGCCTGCAAAAACGCTATGGATAAAAGGCACTGTAAGCGATGCTAAAACCGGCAAAGGACTACCAAGCTCCGTAGAACTGAAAGATATTGGCACAGGGGAAGTATTGCAGAAAATTACTACGGACGAAAAAGGATTTTACCTGGTAACCCTGCCGGTGGGCAAAGACTATAGCTTTACCATTAACCGAACCGGCTACCTGTATTACAGCCAGCAATTTTTGCTAGCCGGCCAACCGCCCGACAGTACCTACCGCAAAGACATTGCCCTGCAGCCCATTGCGGTAAATACAACCATGGAGTTGAAAAATATATTATTTGAAACTAATTCGTTCAAACTGAAATCTTCATCCAATTCTGAACTGGACAAGCTGGTGCAACTGCTAATAGACAACTCGACCCTGAAGGTGCAAATTGCCGGGCATACCGATAACATTGGCAAACCTGCTGACAACATGCTGCTAAGCACCAATCGCGCCAAGGCCGTGGCAGACTATGTGATAGGCAAAGGCTTAGCCAAAGAACGCATCACGTACAAAGGCTACGGCATTACTAAACCCATTGCCGACAACAATACCGAAGCCGGAAGGGCCAGGAACAGAAGGACAGAAATGATGGTGGTAGGGTTGTAGGTTTCCCTGTAATTTCGACAGCAAAAAAATAGCCGGTCGTTCAGCAATGCTCCACAACGAAACCCTTTACCAAGTAGCCCTTACCCAAGTACCCAACATAGGCTGGGTAGCTGCCAAAACACTGGTGGAGCATTTTGGCGATGCTGCTTCTATTTTCAAGGCAAAAAAAAGCACGCTCGAAAAAATTGACGGTATCGGTACGGTAAGGGCCGAAAGTATCCGCACTTTCAACGATTTTTCAGTTGCCGAAGAAGAAATCAAGCATCTTGAAAAATTTGACATCAAAACCTTATTCCTAAACGACCGCGAATATCCTAAGCGCCTGCTCAATTGCACCGACAGCCCAACATTGCTTTACTACAAAGGCAGCGCCAACCTTAACTCCGAACGCATCATTTCCATCATAGGCACCCGCAACAACAGCGAGTATGGCCGTGCATGTGCCGAAAACCTGGTAAAAGACCTGGCAGCCAACGGCGTACTTGTAGCAAGCGGCCTCGCATTTGGTATAGACACCATTGCGCACAAAGCCTCGGTTAAAAACAAGGTACCCACAGTGGGTGTAATGGCCCATGGATTTGGCACCCTGTACCCGCCCGAAAATGCGCGGTTGGCAAAGCAAATGGTAGAAGAGGGCGGCGGACTGCTTACCGAGCACTTGTTTGCTGCCGGCCCCGACAAACACCACTTCCCCATTCGTAACCGCATTGTAGCCGGTATGGCCGATGCTACCATTGTGGTAGAAACCGACATAAAAGGCGGCAGCATGATAACCGCCGAACTGGCAAGCAACTACAACCGCGATGTGCTGGCATTTCCCGGCCGTACTGCCGACAACAAAAGCCGAGGCTGCAACCTACTCATACGTACCAACAAGGCTGGCCTTATTACCTGTGCGCAAGACCTGGTGGAGGCCATGAATTGGATGCCGAAGCCACAAAAGAAGCAGGTTCAACGTAGCCTTTTTATAGAAATGACGGCTGACGAAAAAATGATTGCTGATTTGCTGGCAGCCCACGAACAATTACATGTAGATGAATTAATGCTCCACAGTGGTTTGTCTAGTTCTGCTATGGCTGGCGCTATTTTGAGCCTGGAACTGCAAGGCGTGATACAAAGGCTGCCTGGAAAAATTTATAAAATATCCTAAACTGTAGCAAAAGGAATTGCTGCGAATTTGGACTGAATTGTATTGCAGCGATACCTTTGCCCATGGCATCAAGAAAATCCCCCACCACCAAATCTGTCAACAAGTTTTTTGGCGAAGGCCTCACTTTCGATGATGTGCTTTTGCTGCCCGCCTACAGCGAGGTGCTGCCCCGCGAAGTGGATATTTCTACCCAGCTTACCAAAAGCCTGAGGCTTAATGTTCCCATTATCAGCGCCGCCATGGACACGGTAACCGAATGGCAACTGGCTATAGCCCTGGCCCGCGAGGGTGGCATGGGCATCCTGCACAAAAACATGAGCATAGAACAGCAGGTAGAACAGGTGCGTAAGGTAAAACGAAGTGAAAGCGGCCTCATCATAGACCCCATAACCTTACACCAGGAAGCCACCATTGCCGATGCCTTGCGCCTGATGGCCGAAAACAAGATTGGTGGCATTCCTATTGTGGACAAGCACAATAAACTTACAGGCATCCTTACCAACCGCGACTTACGCTTTGAAGACAATCCGCGCAAAAAAGTGAGCCAGGTAATGACCAGCAAGGGCCTCATAACAGCCCCCGAAGGCACAGACCTGGTGGGCGCCCGCAAAATACTCAGCAAGTACAAAGTGGAAAAACTGCCCGTGGTGCGCAAAGACGGTACCCTGATAGGCCTGATCACTTATCGCGACATTCAAAAAGTGCAAAACTTTCCACATGCAGTGAAAGATAGCCTGGGGCGCTTACTGGTTGGCGCAGCCCTGGGCATTACCGGCGATATGCTGGAACGTGCCGAAGCCCTGATGAAAATTGGCGTGGATGTGGTAACGATCGACAGTGCGCACGGCCATACCAAAGGCGTGATGGATGCCTTGAAAGCGTTGAAGAAAAACTTCAGCAGCCTGCAGGTAATAGCCGGCAATGTGGGTACTGCCGCAGGCGCCAAAGCCCTGGCCGATGCCGGAGCCGATTGTGTAAAAGTGGGCATTGGCCCCGGCAGCATATGCACTACCCGCATTGTAGCCGGTGCTGGGGTACCCCAAATAACGGCCATCATAGAAGCCGCCAACGCCCTGAAAGCCAAAGGGATACCTTGCATTGCCGATGGTGGTATTCGCTATACCGGCGATGTGGTGAAAGCCTTGGCCGCCGGTGCTGGCTCGGTAATGATGGGGAGCGTTTTTGCCGGCACCGAAGAAAGCCCCGGCGAAACCATCATCTACGAAGGCCGTAAATTCAAGCAGTACCGTGGCATGGGCAGCATAGGCGCTATGCAGCGGGGCAGCAGCGACCGCTATTTTCAGGATGTAGAGGACGGCATTAAGAAACTGGTGCCTGAGGGCATTGAAGGGCGCGTGGCTTTTAAAGGCACTGTTAGCGAAACGATTCACCAATACACCGGCGGCCTGCGCTCGGGCATGGGCTATGTGGGCGCCAAAGACGTTGCCACGCTACAGGCGTCCGCACAGTTTATTCGCATTACCGCTGCCGGCATGAAGGAAAGTCATGCGCATGACGTGGAAATCACCAAGGAAAGCCCCAACTACAGCAGGTAGACTTAAAAAGTTAGGCCAACCGCCTAATGGGGCTTTACAAAATACCGCATAGGTGATACCTTCTTATGCAGCAATTGCATTTTGAGCGGCTGAAGCACATTGAGCATAACGGCTTTTGGCGTGCTCCAGTCGGCTTTGCAGCCAATTAACCAACCCAATGGCAGGTAAAAAGGTTGAAGACCTGCCCGGCTGGCCATGATTTGCATACTTCGCCCAGCATAACAATTCAGGTGCTGCAAAGGTACCAGCGGACCCATGGGTATTTTGGCATAGGGGGAAAAATCAAGCCGCATGTCCTGTTTTATCTTGCCCCGCATAGTAATACCCTCGGGCACGCTGATACGCAACATGCCGCCTGGCTTCAGGGCTTTGGCAAGCATGTGCAAGGTTTCTGCCGGGTGCGACAAGTGCTCAAAAACCTGCTCCGTATTAATGAAGTCAAACTGGTGCTGGTCTATTTCTTCAAGCGATAAAACAGTGTAAAGCGAATTAGCCTTGTAATGCCTGTGGGCATCGTACTCATACCCGTAGCCCGTGTGGCCGTGTACATAGGCAACCTCCAGCCAGCGGCCATGGCCCATGCCATAATCAAAAACCTTAAGCTTTTTACCTTTGGCCCATTTGTTGAGCAAGGCAAATTCGTAGTTGTACTGGTTTATCTTGCCTCCTCTCTTCTCTTCGTCGCGCCGCCGGGCAGCATCATAGTCAATCCATTCGCTATACACTTTGGTAAGCATTTCTGCAGTTGGCAACTGAACCTGGTACAGCAGGTCACAACTTTTGCACTCGGCAATCATGTAGCGCTCGCCCTGCACGCAGGCAGGTTCAAATTTGCCCATGCGCTTCTGGTATTTGTCTACCAGGTGTTCGTACACCTGGCCAGAGTCGTAAGGAAGATCCAGGAAAACCGAACGCTCCGGGCAATCGCAGGCCGGGCAACGCTGGCGGGTGGTGAAAAAAGACACAATAATTGGTTGTTAGTTTCGACAAACATAGGCTATAAAGGCAGTTTTGCAGCTTGTATTCAATTCCTGAATTAACTACCAGGCGGTTGGCAAATACTGTAACCATGTCGGGGTATCTTTGCAATCAGAACGACATCATTTAATCAGCAATCATATCCATCCTTTACGCAAACCAAACTTAATTACCTTACAATAACCAATTATGGCATCAAGAATCCTTATAACGGCAGCCACGCAGCAAGAAATTCAACCCTTCCTGTTGTCCTCTCCCCGGCACGATGTAGTTATTACCGGCGTGGGCATACATGCCGCTGTTTACGAAATCACCCATAAGCTCCTGCATCATCATTACGACCTGGTAATTCAGGCAGGCGTAGCCGGCGTCTTTGCCCAAAGCAACCTGCAACAGGGTGCAGTAGTATTTGTTGGGCAGGATGCCTTTGGCGATGCCGGACTTTTTCACAATGGTGAATTTGAAAGCCTGCGGCAACTTGGCCTACAAAAAGGTAAAGAGTGGCTGGTAAACCAACATCCGGTACTGCAAAACGAACAACTGGTAAAAGCAAAAGCCATTACCGTAAATACCCTGTGCAGCGATGAGGCTTGGATAAACGCACTGTATCAAAAATGGCAACCGGATATTGAAACCATGGAAGGTGCTGCTTTGCATTATGTGTGCGGCAAGCGGGAAATACGCTATTTACAGGTACGCGCTATTAGCAACCAGGTGGGCGACCGCAACAAAAATAACTGGCAACTGGAACCTGCTATTACAAACCTGAACAACACGCTGAAAGCCCTGCTCCCAATGCTTTCATAGCACATAGATTGAGGGGGCAAATACCTCCAGGGGTACCATTGTACAAAAAGCATTACTTTCCACATGAAACTCACCCTCGGCTTTTCTCCTTGCCCCAACGATACCTTCATTTTCGATGCATTGGTAAACGGCAAAATAAAAACCAACGATCTGGAGTTTGACGTTGTACTGGAAGATGTGCAAACCCTGAATACATGGGCCAAGCAGGGCAAACTCGATATAAGCAAAATAAGCTATGGCGTGTTACCTAAAGTGCTGAACAACTACAAGGTATTGAGAAGCGGGGGTGCATTGGGTAAAGGAGTAGGCCCACTACTCATAACTCGCAATGCTATTGAGGAAAGTAGCCTTCAACAAATTCAACAGGTTGTAAACGCCACCGATATTGCCATACCCGGCGAAGACACAACTGCACACTTTCTTTTTTCGCAGGCCTTTCCGCAAGCTGCGCGCAAAGTATTTATGCGCTTTTATGACATAGAGGATTGGGTTTTAAGCGGCAAGGGACTTGGCGTTATCATTCACGAAAACAGATTTACTTACCAGCAAAAGGGATTGTACAAAGTAGCCGACTTGGGCGATTACTGGGAGCAGACTACCGGCAACCCTATACCATTGGGTGGCATTATCATGAAGCGAAGTTTCGACATGAAACTTATGAACGAAGTAGACCGGCTCATTCGCCAAAGCCTTGAATATTCTTTTTCGAAATATCCGCAAGTGAGCGAATATGTACGCTGCCAAGCACAGGAAATGAGCGAAGACATAATGCGACAGCACATTGACCTGTATGTAAACGATTTTTCGCTGGATGTAGGACCCGCCGGCGAACAGGCAGTGCTGGCCATGATGCAAACCTTGGCACAGCAGTCCTATTCAACCAACCAGGTTTTTGCTGAACAGATATAAAAAAAATGACTACACCACCTTACTATCGTTCATATTCTTTTCAAAATGCATTATAATACCGGAACTACAAAGCCTGTACGCCCCCATCGCATTGCGGTTTCGGTTTACTTCTTCATTGCCGGATTCACATTTGCCAGCTGGGCAAGCCGTATTCCTCACATCCAGGCAAAACTCAACTTAAGTGAAGCGGCTCTTGGTTCCGTTTTGCTTGCATTGCCTGCCGGTCTTATGGTAAGTTCATTGTTGATTGGTGGTTTTATTGCCCGCTTTGGCAGCAGGGCCGTGTTGCTTACCGCTGCTACATTGTACAGTTCACTTATTATTTGCCTTGGGCTCGCCCCAAGTACACCGCTACTGATTGCCACGCTATTCATTTTTGGTATGAGTGGCAATTCGCTCAACGTATCGGTCAATACGCAGGCTATTGGAGTGGAGCGTATGTACAGCCGCTCTATTATGGCATCATTTCATGGCATTTGGAGCCTGGCAGGCTTTACGGGGGCGGCCCTAGCTACCTTGCTTATTTGGATAGGCCTTGTACCCTGGCAGCATTTTGTGGTGAGCAGCGCTATCGGTTTCTTGCTGAGCAGCCTATTTGCCAATTCGCTTATTGCCTGCATCGGTAACAAATATGAGCCCAAAGGTTTTTCACTACCCAACAAACGTATACTGCTGCTGGGCGCCATAGCTTTTGGCAACCTGGTGTGCGAGGGCACTATGTTCGACTGGAGTGGTGTTTACTTCAAAAAAGTGGTGCAGGCACCAACCAACCTTACGGCCCTGGGATACGCCGCTTTTATGGGCTGTATGGCCACAGGACGGTTTTTTGCCGACAAAGTGGTATCGGCCATTGGGTCAAAAAAAGTATTGCGCTTTGCGGGTGTACTGGTAGCTGCGGGCTTTGCACTTGCAGTAGCTATGCCATATTTAATAACTGCTACCGTTGGGTTTATGCTGGTAGGCTTTGGTGTATGCAGCGTGGTACCCATTGTGTATAGCCTGGCCGGACAAAGCAGTGGCAGCAATACAGGACGTGCTCTTGCCGGCATAACCACCGTGGGCTTTGCCGGTTTTTTGGCGGGTCCACCGCTGGTAGGCTTTGTGGCACAGGCTACTAACCTGCGCTGGAGTTTTGCCCTGGTTGCCTGTATTGGCTTGCTTACCAGTATGTTGGCCCTTTACCTGCGCCCAACCAATTCACAATAACAGCCTTGCACAGGTTTTAGCATGCACAATTTATTAATCATACTGGCTGTACCATTCTGTTCAATAATATCTACCCTTTCCTTCAAATAAGCTTAAAATATGTTGCATTTATGTTAATGCAAGCCCTATGTCTTAAACAAAACTGTTTAAGCAAGCGTATTAAATGTTTAAACAATAAATTATGACAAAGAACCTTTTCCCCCGCCTTGCAGCAGCAGTTGTTCTGTCTGCTACACTTATTGCCTGCGACAAGAATGAAGATGAAATGAAAGACGAAGCCAAAGTGCTGGTGGTGCATGCATCGCCCAACGCACCTGGTGTGGATTTGCTCGTTGACGATTCAAAGGTAAACTCAGCACCGCTGACTTTCCCAAACAACACAGGATACCTGACCGTACCTGCAGGTACACGCAACATCAAGGTGAATGCCGCAGGTACCAGCACCACGGTAATCAATGCCAATGTGCCATTTTCCAAAGACATGAACTACAGCGTGTTTGCAAACAACCTGCTCGCATCTATCGGAGCCATTGTGGTTAGCGACAATTTGGCCACTCCGGCATCGGGCAAGGCGCATATCCGCTTTTTCCATTTAAGTCCTGGTGCTCCTGCGGTAACTGTAGGCGTATTGAGCGGTTCAACTTTTTCGCCTGTGTTTAACAACCGCAGCTTCGAAACGCAGGAAACAGCCAACACTAATGCTGCTTTTGCCCCAGTGGATGCAGGCACTTACACCTTTGACGTTCGCCTACCGGGTACAACCACGTCGGTACTTACTGTGCCAGGTGTTTCACTGCAGGCTGGCAAAATTTATACGGTATTTGCCCAAGGCATCGTTGGCAATACCACCACACCACTTTCTGCCTCCGTTATACTACACAATTAATAGCTGAACACACACATTGCGATAAAACGCCGCTCTTTCATAGGGCGGCGTTTTTATTAGAGCAAAAATTGTTATTTATGCCAATGTACTTTTATAAATCTGCAATACCCGCGCCCTGGCAAACTCATGGCTTACGATGGGCTGTACATATTGCTGACTTTCAAACTCAGGCACCCAGCGGCGCACATATTTACCTTGTGGGTCAAACTTCTGCATTTGCAGCACAGGATTAAATACCCTGAAGTAAGGCGCCGCATCGCATCCACTGCTTGCTGCCCACTGCCAGCCGCCGTTGTTGGCAGCCAGATCAAAATCGAGCAGCTTTTGGGCAAAATAGGCCTCGCCCCAGCGCCAGTCTATCAGCAGATGCTTTACCAAAAACGAAGCTGTAATCATTCGCACCCGGTTGTGCATAAATCCTGTTTCGTTTAGCTCGCGCATGCCGGCATCTACTATCGGGTATCCTGTACGACCCTCGCACCAAGCCTGAAACTCTTCTTCGTTATTGCGCCATTGTATATGGTCGTATTCTTTCTTAAAAGCATCTCCCCTGCCCACATGCGGAAAGTGATGCAGGATCATGTGGTAGAAGTCGCGCCAGATGAGCTCGTTCAAAAAGGCTTCGCTTAGCGATTGCGTATAAGCTGCCAGTTTGCGAATACTCAGCGTGCCAAAACGCAGGTGCACGCCAAGTCTGGATGTTCCATCAATACTTGGCAAATCGCGCTGCTGTTGGTATTTTTTGATTAGCTCGGCTTTTACCATCCGTGCCGGAAAAGGTTGATCTATGGCATGAAAGCCCATAAACTCCAGGGTGGGAATAGGCTGAATGACCTGCTTGTAAAATGCATCAAAATACAATTCTGTTGGGTATGCCTTCAGGCAGAAATCGTTGAGCCGGGCTTTCCACTTTCGGCTGTAGGGGGTAAAAACGGTGTAGGGTTTGCCATCATCTTTTACAACTTCATCTTTTTCAAAAATCACCTGGTCTTTGTAGGTGTTAAATGCAATGCCCCTGGTGGCAAGGTGTTGCCGAATGGCTTCATCACGCTGCAAGGCGTAAGGCTCATAGTCGTGATTGGTAAATACAGCAGCAACCTGGTACTGCTGTATGACCTGCGGCCAAATTTGTTCTGGAAAGCCATAAAACACTTGCAGTGTGCTGCCCATTTCCAGCAGTTGCTTCTGCATATCGTGCAAGGTAGCATGGATGAATTCCACACGACGGTCGTGTGTGTCGTCCAGTTTGTCCAGAATGTTTCGATCGAAAATAAAGATGGGCACTACCGTATGGCCGCTGGTTAAAGCATGGTATAAAGCTGCGTTGTCGGTAAGCCGCAGGTCGCGGCGAAACCACATGATAGAAACGGGTATTGACATTATTGAACGGTTGGCGATGGGTTCATTTAAAACATTGGCTACTGCATAAGGTTCAGCGCCACAGGGGCTGCAGCAGTTCTTGATAAATACGGGTAGCAATGGCGTTTGAATAAAGGGTCTTGCCATGCTGCCTCACCCACCGCAGGCCATAGATGGCATTGGTGAGAAATACCTCATCGACACCTTTAATATCGGTTGGCGCCAGGCTACTTTCTTCCACTGCCAACCCGGCAGCCGGTAGGTTCGCGAGCAAAAAGCGCCGGGTTACTCCTGCCACACCCCCATCGGCAAGCGGCAGCGTCATAATCCTGTTTTCCTTTACTACCCACAAGTTGGCAATGGTGGCATCGGCATAGGTGCCTCGTTGGTTGAGAACCAGGGCATCGTTCCAATGCTGGCTTTTGGCATGCAGCGAGGCCATGGCATACAACAGATAGTTGTTGCTTTTGAGGTTTGCAAAACTGTCGGCGGCTTTGAAGCCCTGCATAAAATCGCCAATCACCAGCCCGTTTTCGTTGAGCATGTTGTTGACGGGGTTGAGCGGCCAGCTCTGAATGAGCAGGTTAGGATGCAGGTTTTCGGGGTCGTACAGGCCGCCATTTCCCCTGAAAATCGTCAGGCGTACCCGTGCCAGTTTTTGATGCCCGTTTTTTGCTACCAACTGCTCAATTCTGCTGAGCAGGTAGGCGGGGGTAAGAAAGGAAGGCGATTCAAACTGCAAGGCCTGCAGTGAGGCAAACAGCCGATCGGTGTGCAGATCGGCAAATTGTACCCGGCCTTGCACCACTTTGATGGTTTCGAAAAAGCCATCGCCATAGCGAAAGGAGCGGTTGTTGATGGAAACAGAGGCGTTGGACTCGTTAAGGAATTTGCCGTTGAGGTAAAGTTGCATGCACTAAAAATGTTGGGTGAAGGTATACTGTCGAAGGGCTGCCCGATGCATAGGGCCCGGTGCCGCGATGCCGCCTGCGCCAGGCTTTTGTGCCGGGCCAAAGGAGGCGCAGCAGCGCGGTACGGAACCCCGGCGCAGCGGCAACAACTGATTGGTAAAGTACTATGGCCGATAGCCCACGATTGGTCATAAACGCATGACCGGTATATCGCCCTCTACCACCAGGCGGCCTTCGGTTTTTGCCACCACTACGTCCACTGTTACATCGGGGGCCAGTTCACGCAGTTCAAAGCCGCGGCTTGTAATATCGAACACGCCGAACTCGGTTACCACTTTTTTCACGCAGCCGAGGCCCGTAATTGGCAACGTGCACCGGCGAAGGAGTTTGCTTTCGCCGGCTTTGTTTACGTGCTGCATAGCCACAATAATGTTGCGGGCGCTGGCCACCAGGTCCATCGCGCCGCCCATGCCTTTTACCATTTTGCCGGGTATTTTCCAGTTGGCTATGTCGCCGTTGTCGCTTACTTCCATAGCGCCCAGCACGGTGAGGTCCACCTTGCCGGCACGGATCATGCCAAAGCTCATAGCGCTATCGAAAAACGAACTTCCCGGCACGGTGGTGATGGTTTGCTTGCCTGCGTTGATGAGGTCGGGATCTTCCTCACCGTCGTAAGGAAAAGGTCCCATGCCCAGCAGGCCGTTTTCGCTTTGCAGCACTACCTGCATGCCTTCTGGAATGTAGTTGGCCACCAGGGTGGGTATGCCAATGCCAAGGTTTACATAGTAGCCATCGCGCAGTTCGCGGGCTATGCGTCGAGCGATTTGGTTTTTATCGAGAGGCATTTTTTTAATGTGATAATATACTAATGTGATAATAAATGGCACAATAACTCAATGGCACAATTGCTCAATGTGGTAAAACTCAAAATCATGCTCTGATTCACGAATGAATATTGTGCATTCTGAACTTTCGAACTCACGAACCTCAGAAATCACGAACTCATGAGCTCCGCTGCCGCACTGTTCTTTGTTCAATGCGCTTTTCATAATTACTTCCCTGAAAAATGCGATGTACATAGATGCCTGGAGTGTGCACCTGATTGGGATCGAGTTGGCCGGCTGGTACAAGTTCTTCCACTTCGGCAATGGTTACCTTTCCTGCCATAGCCATCAGCGGGTTGAAGTTGCGGGCGGTTTCGTGGTAAATGAGATTGCCCATCGTGTCGCCCTTTCTGGCTTTTACCAATGCAAAATCGGCATCGAAAGCATATTCGAGCAAAAAATCCTTTTCTTCACCATTTACAGTAAACCGGCGCACTTCCTTTCCTTCGGCTACCTCGGTGCCCACACCCGCGGGTGTGTAGATGGCGGGCATGCCATAGCCTGCAGCCATGCAGCGCGTGGCCAGGGTGCCTTGTGGTATCAGTTCTACCTCCAGTTCGCCACTAAGCAATTGCCGCTCAAACTCAGCATTTTCGCCTACATAGCTCGAAATCATTTTGCACACCTGGCGCTGCCGAAGCATAAGTCCAATACCAAAGTCATCTACACCCGCATTGTTGCTGATGCAGGTAAGGTCGTTTACACCCTTGCGCACCAGGGCGGCAATACAGTTTTCGGGTATACCACATAAGCCAAAACCACCCAACATCAATACGGCACCATTGGGTATATCTGCTGTGGCTTCATCAGCATTATTAACTACCTTATTCATAGAAAAACAAAAAACAATGTGCTTATTGTGGAGCAGCCAAATTTTGATAACGCGTTTCCCTTATTCTGCTGCTGTATTGCGTTAGCGAGTCGAGTAATATTTTGTACTTGCCCGGGTTGTTTCTATAGTAATCAAAAGACTGTTGAAATTGAGCTGCTGTGACACCGTTTAATGCAAACAGCTTTGCATATAATGAGTCCGTGGCAGCCTGCAAATTACGGGTTGTATCCTTTTTTACGTAATAAGAAATAAACTCATCTGCCTGGGTAATATCCCACATTACCAACTTCATTTTATTCAGGTCCAAGTACTTGCCTCCATTCTTGTTGCAGGCTGCCGCAGTTATAATCAACAGCATCATCCACCATATCCTGGGTACCTTTCTATTCATGCATTGCATTATTTCAGTTTCTCTCTATATTTTTCAGCATTGGTTACATCTATTTTTTGCAGCATGGTAATTGCCCTTGCCTTCATTTCGCCCGATCCTTTTTGAAGCATGAAGATGATTTCATCGCTTTTGCTTTGCATAAAAAACTGCATGATCATGGTGTTCTGATTATTGGATGCAAAAGTGTTGAGAACATTCAGCACATTCATTAATGCCTCTCTCGATGCATTTTCCGATTCGTAAAAATTGTCGAGGCTATTGCGGTAGTATTGGTAAATGGCATCGTGCATAAGCGCAAAGCGGGTGTTGGTGGTATTTTCGGCCAAAAACCACCTGTTGCGCAAACCATCAAATTGCGACCAACCGCTGATGCCTCTGCCCTGCGGCGAATTATTTACTATGAACAATGCTTTCTTAAAAAACGGTTCACCTCCATTTGCAGCAAAACTATCGTAATCAAACCCAAGTATCATGTAGGTGTAATAGGCAAAAATGGCTGGCAAATTGGTTACGAGCCCATCTGTGCCACTCAGCCTGCTTTCGTTGAATTCAACAGGTTGAAATTCAACATATTTAAAAACTACGTCATTGTCCTGCCAGTTAATCAGAGGCGAGTTGTAGCTTGAGTTGTACGCAGGACGTGCAGCCTGAATAACCAGCGACCCCCCGTAAACATTTCGTTCTAGTTCCTTATCAAGGTTCAAAATGAAATTTACCTGAATCTTTTCCTGTGTCTTAAAATTGTCTTCGGTCCACTTGCGGTTGTTAATTAAGTTGGCTAATTGATTTTGCAACGTGGTAAATATGCGTTTATCTACCTGGGTGCTGATGCGACTGGTAATAATATTAACCTTGGCTAGTATTTCCTGTGCAGATGTTTGTTGCTGCAAGCAGCAAACTACGACAAGTATCCGCAATGCGCTATTGAGGGCTTTCATGCAATCTCTTACTAATTAGTTCAACTAAAGAACGTGCCGCCTGCTGCTTCGATTGCAGTTCATAGCGGTGCACTTCACCATTCTTTTCAAAAATAGTTATTTTGTTTGTGTCGCCTCCGAAGCCTGCACCCGCATCTCTCAGCGAATTCAGAACAATCATGTCGGCATTCTTTGCCCTTAGTTTACTTATTGCGTTGTTTTCCTCATCTTGTGTTTCAAGGGCAAAGCCTACCAATAGCTGACTGTCATGTTTTACACTACCACAGTGTTTTAAAATATCAGGCGTTCGTTCCAATTCCACCACAAGCCCTTCGCTATCAGCCTTTTTTATCTTATTTGCCTGTACAATTTTGGGCCGGTAATCGGCCACTGCAGCAGCCATTACAGCTATGTTACAGGCAGGCCATAGATGTTGGCAGGCTTCGAACATTTGCTGTGCCGATTGCACTCGGCTTACTTCAATGCCTGCCGGCACACTTGCACTGGAAGGACCTAGCACCAGGTGAACCCTCGCTCCCATCTGCATGAAGTTTTCCGCAATGGCAATACCCATTTTGCCACTGGAGTAATTACCAACAAAGCGAACCGGATCAAAAGGTTCATAGGTAGGGCCCGCCGTTACCAGGACAGTTTTGCCGCTTAAGATGCCGATTCGGCCAAAAAAATCCTGTACAAGTGCTACAATTTGTTCCGGCTCTGCCATTCGCCCGGCGCCTGTAAGGCCGCTGGCCAAATGACCGGTACCTACCGGAAGAATGCTCACTCCGCGCATTTTCAGCACATCCAAGTTATGTTGTGTAGCCTGGTGCACCCACATATCTTCATCCATAGCAGGGGCTAGCCACACAGGGCAGGTAGCACTTAAAAAAACTGCCAATAAAGCATTGTCGCATAACCCGCCGGCCATTTTTGCAATAGTATTTGCGCTGGCAGGGGCAATAATCATTAAATCGGCATCGCGGCCAAGCATTACATGATTTGCCCAGGCCGAGCCATGGACAAGACTATTTACAACAGGCTTGCCACTTAAGGTTTCCAACACTAATGGCGAAACAAAGTCACTTGCGGCAGCCGTTAGTATTACCCGTACATCTGCCCCAGCCTGAACCAACTGCCTTAACAGCAAAATAGCTTTGTAGGCCGCAATGCTGCCTGAAACCCCAATTAGGATGCGTTTTCCAAATAAGCTACCCATGGTGTACAAAATAAAAAACGATAGTCATGGGGACTATCGTTCTCTTAAAAAATTTTTGTGCTATTAACTAAATAGGTCAAGATCATTTTTGCGATAGTAAATCTTGCTTTCCATGAATTCCTGCGTAGCCAGAAGCGCTGGGTTAGGCATACGCTCATAAGCTTTGCTAATCTCAATCTGTTCTTTGTTTTCATGTACTTCTTCCAGGCTGTCGGTATGCGTAGCAAACTCTTCCAACTTGTTGTGCAGTTCTTCTCTTATGGAAATATTTATCTGATTAGCCCGTTTGGCAATAACTGCAATGGACTCATACAGATTTCCTGTTTTGCCCTTAATTGCAATAATACTCTTTGTTTCTACTGAATTGTTAGCGTTTCCGCTATGTTGACGCCTTATCTTGCTCATTGCGTATTTCTTTAAGATTGTTACTTGCTAAATTTTTTATTCTCTCTACATCGCCTACCAACTCACTATCAGGAAAACGATCAACAAAATCCGCACATTCATTGAGTACTTTTTCAAATCGCTCCTCTTTCCTGATATCGATACTGTTCTTGGCATATTCGTACCAAGATTTTATTGCTTTTAACTTGTAGCTGTCGGCGAGTTTACTATCCGGGTGATTATTAATGAGTTCAGAAAACGCAGTTCCGGCAGCTTTGTAAAGGCCAAGATTATAATACAGGTTGGCGCTTCTATACTCTTTATCCTCAATTTTCGCCCTTAGCTTATCTATTATTTCATAAGCCTCCTTATTTCTGTACGAATTAGGATGCTGCATAATGAAGGTCTGAAGGTAGGTTATAGCCTTCATGCTAGGCGTTTGGTCAAGTTCTACATTAGGCGACTGCTTGTAGTAGCAGTATGCCCGCATGAATTCACACTCTTCTGCCCTGCTACTGTTGGGGAAATTCTCCACAAATCCTTTAAATGTATTCTCAGCACTTACAAAATCTCTGCTATTATAAAAACAGTAAGCCCAGTTATAATATAAATTCTCAAACTTAGGAGTTCCCTTCATCACCGGAAATACATCTTCATAAATGGTCTGTGCTTGTGTGTATTTCTTTTTTGCAAAGAACTCATCGCCCTTCTTCAGCTTGTAATCATAGTCGGAACTCTTCAAAATCTTTCCAACCCTTGAGCATCCTGCCAGCATTAAGGCAGCCATGCACACCAAAACAAGCCTATACATAGCGGGGTGCAAAAGTAGCATATTAAATTAATAATCGTTCAAAAATCGTAGATATTGTGGGACTGAAAAGTTAATTGGTGCACAAAAAAATGGATACATTAAAAAAGCCTCCCAAAACTGGGAGGCTTTGTAGCAAAAAGTAAAACTGTTATTAATTGCTCTTGCGATACTGCGGGTGCGGCGGTGCGGGCACTACATTCTGAGTTTCCTGTCCAGTGCAATCCTGCAGATCAACAGTATTGTCGTCACCAACTTCGCCATACTTAAACACAAAGCGGCTTTGGGGAATACCTTGCTTTTCAACCAGGTAGTTGATCACTGAATTTACACGGTCCCAGCTAAGCTGCTGTTCACGTTTGCTGGCACCACCATGACCTACAACGCAAATCAGACAATTAGGGTTTGCCTTTATTTGTCCAGCTGCAGCATTCAAAATAGCCGCAGCATCATTACCCAAGGCTACGGAGCTACCACCAAATTGAACACTAGGCAAGCTACCAATACTACATGCAGGGGGAGGAGCTACAATTTTGTTGCAGCACTCCGGATCTGGGCACTTACCAACTCCATCAGCATTTACAGGCTGACAGGTAGTTGGGGTGATCAATTCTTTGTCGCGGCAATCAGGAACACCATCACCGTCGGTATCGCGGCTTTTACCTTTGGAATCTACCGGGCAACCTGCGGGGGTGTTTGGTTCAATATCGAATTGATCGGTTACACCATCATTATCCGTGTCGTCAAGAACGGGTTTTGGCGGCTTGGCGTTCATTTTTTGGTAAGCGTAGTTAAGAGGGTTGTACCACCACAACGGGGCTACTTTTGTATCGGTGGAACCAGTATACCTTTTAGAGAACGGCTCACCATACTTGTCCTGCGCGTTGCCGGCATACGCTAGCCCCATTAAAAAGAGGGCAACGGCTAAGTACTTAATATTTTTCATGGTATTTATTTGTAGTTTCAGCATTTACGGTTACTATGAGCGTCAGAATCCGGGAATAATTCAGCTTTTTAGAAAATATTGTAGTTAAACGAAATGTTGCCAACAATAATATTATCTTTTGACGAGGTAAATACGCTCGCAGAGTTAATGGAAGTACCATCACGCTGGAATACCCAACCGTCAATGTAATCATCCTGAGTAAATACCCACTTGAACTCGAAGCTTAATGAAGTGCGATATCCAATTCTGTACTCAGCACCGGCACCCGTAGAAACGCTGTGGCGGAAGTTATATTTACCCAAGCCAGACTGATCAAAGTTTTGTGAGCGGTCGTTAAGCAGCGGAGAGCTTTCGAAGGTCTTGTCGAAGAAATTATCCCATAGGTCTTTCCGAATGTCCTTGCGGGGACGATTGAAGAAATCGGGGTCGCCCTGAGTAAGGGTAGCATAATTATAAGGCGTTCCTGCAACACCAGGAATGGTAGATGGAGCTTCACCCGACCTGGCGTCAATTGCTGTTTTATATACAGTGGGCTGGTAACCAACCAATACATAAAAGTTCCAGTTGTTGCGCATACGGTGGAACGCGATGTTGTTGAGCGAGAATATAAAGTCAGCCTGTGGACTGATAATATTTGCTCTGTAGTTATGAACGTAATAACCTGGGCCTACAGCATTAGCAGGAGCGCCAATAGAACGAGGAAGGCGATAAACATCCAAGGCCGGAGAATTGCTAAAGTTGCCATTTTTACGATAATCGAGACCTGTAACCTGGCCATAACCGAGGCCGAGCCTTACTGATCCAACATAACCCAAGGCCTTACGCATGGTAATCCCAAAATTGTATCCGGGGAAGATGCTACCGATTCCAACTGTACCGGGAGGACAGTCGCCGTTGATAGACATTACACCTCCATAAATGCCCATTTGCCACATGTTGCGGGGTTTGGGTGGGAATAATTGCTTGGAAGATCCACTCTTCCATTCGTTGAACTGGCCCATTTTTTTCGCGGGAACCTTGGACGAGTCCCTGTAATCGGGGGAGCCGCCCAATTGAGCCGATCCTTCGATGGCTAATGCGAAAGCCAGGATAACCAACAGTGTGTACTTTTTGCTTGCCATAATAATTAGTTTCTGTTTTGAATTTCAAGGGTACCTGTAGCAAAAGTAAGGCTGTACACTAAATAAACAAATTTTAAGGCTTAAGTATCCAAATTTTGTTTGTCCAAGCCCATTATAAGGACATAAGTGGCGGCGACAGGACCATTATTGCTTTAATTTGCCATGTTTTGAAGCCGTTTTCATCAAATATTGCCTGCATCGATCACGAAATAAGTGTGTTTGAAACCAAATTTCGTGAAGCTGTGAAAAGCCAGGCACCATTGCTTGACAGAATTACGCATTACATAATTAACCGGAAAGGCAAACAGCTGAGGCCCAGATTTGTGCTGCTGAGCGCTAAAATGTTTGGCAACGTAACCGATAGTACCTATGCAGCTGCCAGCCTCGTTGAATTGCTGCATACAGCCACGCTTGTACACGACGATGTGGTTGATGAGTCGCTCGAACGCCGCGGTTTTTTCTCCATAAATGCGCTTTGGAAGAACAAAATTGCGGTTTTGGTAGGTGACTACCTGCTGTCTAAAGGCCTGTTGCTCTCGCTTGAAGCAGGCGAACATAAGGTGCTTCAAATACTGAGTGATGCTGTTAGCAAAATGAGCGAAGGCGAATTACTGCAGCTGGAAAAGGCTCGCAAACTCAATTTGAAGGAAGATATTTACTTTGAAATCATTAAAAACAAGACTGCCTCGCTGCTGGCATCGGCCTGTGCGGCGGGAGCCTGGAGCACCAGCAGAAATGAAGATAAACTCGAAAAAATGAGATATTTCGGAGAGCAGGTGGGCATGGCCTTTCAAATTAAAGATGATTTGTTTGATTATGGCGATCAGGACGTTGGCAAGCCTACCGGAAACGACATTAAAGAAAAGAAACTTACCTTACCTATTATATATACACTAAGCAGGGTTGATAGCCGCACAAGGCAAAAACTGGTTTATGTGCTGAAAAACAAAAATGAAGACCCGGAAAGTGTACAATGGGTGATTGAAACAGTTCGAAACGCAGGTGGGCTTGACTATGCTAATGAAAAAATGTTAGAATTTAGAGACACTGCACTGAAAATTTTGAAAGAATGCCCTCAAAACGAACCTAACAGGGCATTAGAAGAACTGGTACGATACACAACCGATCGGGCATATTAGGGGCAAAAAAAAGCGTCATGGAAAAAAGGTGGAATGAATTACAAGCCAACGCTGGCCAGGTTGCCGCCCTGCACCAGGCGCTGAAGGTGCATCCCGCCATTTGCCGCATATTGGTGCAGCGCGGCATTACCACATTCGACGAAGCCCGAAACTACTTCAGACCTTCGCTAAGCCTTTTGCACAACCCATGGCTTTTGAAAGATATGGAGAAAGCCGTGCGCCGAATAACTACTGCTATAGAAAAGCAGGAGCCAATATTGGTTTATGGAGATTATGATGTAGACGGAACCACTGCAGTTGCCAGCTTGTATCATTTCTTGAGCAGTCTGCACCCAATAATTGAGTTTTACGTGCCGCACAGGTACCGCGAAGGGTATGGTATAAGCAAGGCAGGCATCGACTATGCTATTGAACAAAAATTTACCCTAATCATTTCGCTCGATTGCGGCATTAAGTCGCAAGGGCTCATTGCTTACGCTGCTGAGCAAGGCATTGATTTTGTAGTGTGCGATCACCACACCCCCGATCCGGAATTGCCACCCGCTGTAGCCATTTTAAATCCCAAGCAATCCGACTGCCAGTACCCTTTTAAAGAACTTTGTGGCTGTGGCGTGGGCTTCAAACTAATTCAGGCACTTTGCAAAAGATTAAATTTGCCAGAAAATGCTTGGACAGAATATCTTGACCTTGTTGCCATGGCCACCGCGGCAGACATAGTGCCCGTAACCGGTGAAAACAGGATTCTTACCTACTTCGGCCTGAAAAAGGTAAACGAAAACCCTTCTACCGGTATAAAAGCCCTAATTGAGTTTTCGGGTCTTAAGGATACAACCATACATATTAATAACCTGGTGTTTGTAATTGCTCCAAGGGTAAATGCGGCCGGACGCATGGATGATGCCCGCAAAGCGGTACAGCTTTTTATAGAAACCGACCCCGACAAGGCAAAAGCACTGGCCGAAGAACTTCACCTAGACAACACAGACCGTCGCGAAAAAGACAATACCATTACCGAAGAAGCCCTGGCTTTAATTGAAGAAAACAGTGTGTATGCCAGCCGAAAATCTACGGTGCTATATCAGGGACACTGGCATAAAGGGGTGGTGGGTATAGTGGCAAGCAGGCTGGTAGAAAAATACTATCGCCCCACCATTGTGCTTACCAACAGCGGCGAAAAGGTGGCTGGCAGTGCGCGCAGCGTTATAGGTTTCAATGTGTATGAGGCTATTCACAAATGCAAAGACCTGCTGGATAATTACGGAGGGCACTTTTATGCTGCCGGCCTCACCCTGCCGCTCGAAAATGTAGAAGCATTTTGCGAACGCTTTGAACAGGTTGTGTCTGGCAGTATCACAGACGAAATGCTGGTACCCGAAATTGTAATTGACAGTGCCATAGACTTTAAAGACATAACGGTTCCCTTTTATAAAATAGTTTCGCAGATGGAACCTTTTGGTCCTGATAATATGCGACCGGTATTTATAGCAAGGCATGTGTATGAAACGGGAGCAAGCAGAATTGTGAAGGAGCACCATATAAAATTCTCGCTGAAACAAGATGCAACCATTCTAGGGGGCATTGGCTTCAACTTAGCACACCTTTTTCCACTGCTGCAGCCCAACGTACCCATTGATGTAGTGTTTACGATTGATGAAAATGAGTGGCAGGGCGAAAAAAAACTGCAGTTGCGTATAATTGATATCCGGCAATCCGCCAACTACAATTAAGAAGCATTGTACTTCATTCAGTATATTTCATATTTTTTTTATCTGGCAGTCAACTGGAATTTTAGCCTGGCCGCTTTTTTGATATGGCACGAATGGAAAGGCGAGCGTTTGTTTGGCGGAAAAACTACCGGCATTTACAACCTTAGAAAAGATGTACCGGAAAGTGACAGGTTTCATGCCAGCATTTATCAGCCGGTAAACTTCTATACCGCCCAACGCCTGCTTGATACACTGGATGCAAATGACAAAAAGGGAACCTTGCTGGATGCTGGCTGCGGAATGGGGCGCATTTTCTTTATTGCTGGTGGCGTAGGCTTTAGCTCTGTATATGGCATCGATATCTCACCACGATTATGCCACCTGGCCATTTTGCAGGCTCATGCTGCCGAACAACGCTACAACCAGTTAGCCGTAGCAGTGGATTGTGTAAATGCCGCTGAATACGACGTGCCGGATGAGATTACAATCATTTTTATGTTCAACCCATTTGATACTTTCATAATGAAGGCATTTGTGCAACGTGTAATGGAAAGTTTGCATCGAAACCCCCGAACAATAAAAGTACTATATGCCAATCCTGTTCATAAATCACTTTGGATAGAAGCAGGTTTTGAGGAGATATTCCATTTTTCAAAAATGAAATATCTCGAAGGGTCAGTATTGCGCTATCTGCATTCTAATACATGACGCTAATTCGCTGGGTTTTTAATAATTGTCCCTTTTCATCGCTAACATTTAAAACATAAATGCCTGTTGGCAACTGGCCAACCTGAATGGCAATTTGGCCGCTACCTGTTTGGCGTAGCAAAACTTTGCCATCCAGCGAAAGCAACCTTGACTCAAATCTGTTACGGGCTGTTACCATGATCACATCTTTGGCAGGGTTAGGAAACACTGAAACATTTGCCAATGAAATATTACCAGCAAATGACACATTACTATATATGTATTTACCACCAAATGTTAATCCCTTTATTCTGTAATATGCCAAACCTGCAGACGGCAAAAGATCTGCAAAAGATAGCACTTGCTGCGCAGAAGATGCTTTCGCAGAATTAATTTGAGTCCAGGTAGCAGCATCCAAGCTACGCTCAACAACAAAAACATGAAAGACCCCCGAAAATGACCAGGTTACGTCTGCTATTCCACCAGATGCTACTGCATTAAGAGTAATATCGAATAAAGGCAGCGCGCCACCGCCATTAGCACCAATACCCAGGCCGCCACCACCGGGTACCTTTGTAATATAGTCTGCTGCATGTACACCATCGCCAAGATTGGTGTACATCCAGCTATCTATTGATGCGGGTGCAGCTAATGCAGGCACCTCCCAAAAACCAGGTGTAGCATAACCCAATGCCCTTGGAATATTCACATGACCGCTTGCAGGATCTTCATTATATATGTTTGAAGGATCATTTACCCGGTAAGCAATCATTTGTTGGTGGCTGGATAACTGCCCAGGTGGCGTTAGCGATAATGCAGTAGCCTGCAAAGCATCATAATCATCAGTTGTATAATAAAAGCGCACCTGCATATCTGTTCCAGGTTGGCTAGGCAGGGTCATGCTCCAGTAGCGGCCAAATGTGCGCCAACCACCGGGGTTGGTTACATAATTACTTCCAGTGTGCAAAATTGTAGCTGAACCGGTATTGCCGCCTACCCTGAGGTCGAACCCGGGCATGCCCACCCTGCCTATGTCGTTGCCAAGCTTTTTAATACTCAGCAGGTTATGACTTAGCGAATCGTAATAATGGGTTATACCCTCATCATTGGTAAATTCGGCAACAGCATAAGTTGCCGTTCCGTTGGTTGCCTTGTATTTAGTTTGGTGAATAGACAACGAATCCATGTAACAATTGTGCCCGTATTGGCTGGTAAACAGGAGGCCAACATACACTGTAGACTGATTGGCAGCCCCCGCCGGCAAGGTTACCTGCTTCCACTTCCAGCCGCTGCCCCCTATTGCCGGCAGCCGGTTGTACTGAATAACGCTTTGCCAGTTGGCGCCATTGGTACTCCACTGTACCGACACCCCCTCGCCCAGATAGTCTTCGGAATTATAATCGCTGTCGTCTTCGTACCATCTGAAGCTAACGTCAACCGAATTGACGCCAGCCGTACTGAAAGGCTTGGACAAAAGCCTTATTTGTGCGCCCGGTAAGCAGAAGTAAGAATTGAAACGCAGCATGGCACCACCTTCGGCCGGGTTGGAAGTGGGGCCTGTACCTGTGTTTACTATAGATATTGTCGGCCTGATACCCGCGCTGGGGTCTACCACTACGGTATCCCACAGGCACACGCTGAGCGATTGCGCATCAAAAGCATCGGTAATAGGTAAAGCCGGGGCACTGCCCTCGCACTGTGTAGCCAGCGAGGCGGTACGCCTAAATCCGTAGCTGCCATCTGGCTCAACTGGCCAAACGGCATAATAGAACCGGGTAGCCGGTGTAAGATTGCTATGCAAAAAACCGGTGAGGGTACCCGTGTACAGTACCTGACCCCCACCCTGAATAGCATCGCCCGGCTGATAGCTACCATTGGGTGTGCCAAAAGAACCTGTTTGATTAAAAGCTAGCAGCACTCTTCCGCCAAAGCAATCGGTGCGATGCCATGTGGCCTGCATGGTGGTTGTAGTAGCTTCGAGTTGCAGCGATTTTATATGTGTAAGTGTCAGCACGTTTGCCTCCAGCATAGATGTAAAAGACACCACATCGTAAATGCGGTAATAGTACCGGGTTGTATCCTTTAAATTGCTGTGGGTAAAACTATTACCGTTGCCTTCAAAAAGTACAGTACCTCCTCCGGGCACTGCATCTCCCGGCTGCAACAAACCAGATGGTGTACCAAATACATTTGACGTATTACATAATATCATTACCTGGCCGGTGTAGCACGGCTGATTGGTCCATTGTAGGGTAGCCGAGCAATCAGTAACCTCGCTTGCCGCAAAGCCTGCAATGGCCTGCGGGGCCGTAATGGCCTTATCGGCTGTAATACCCATGGAGTAAATACCCCCACTACGCACCGACCATATTTTGAAATAATACTTACCGCCCGGGTTGAGGTTGGAGACAGTAAAAGAATTGCCATTTCCTTTATATATTACTATGCCTTTTCCATCTATTTTATCACCGGCTACATAGCTGCTACCGTAAGGCAAGCCAAAAAAGCCACCCCTTGCAGCATTGTCGCTCATAGCCACCATCACTTCTGTTTCGCCGGGTGCAAGGGCCCAACTAAGTTGCACATCGCAACCATTTACAATAGCCCTGAAGTTTCGGGGTGTATCGGCCACAGCCTGCGGCAAAATGGCAACCGTTTTGGCCAGGGCATTATATGCATTCAGCCGGCCGGCCCCCAGCCCTCCGGCCAAAGACGAGGTGTTGAGTTGGTCAATTGGGTTGGCTCCCTGCAGTATTAATTCCTTTACATCATCAGCACTCAATTTGGCCATGGCTTTGCTGGCTATTAGCGCTGCCACACCGGCAACCTGTGGGGCCGCCATACTAGTGCCTTGCAGGTATGCTATGGAACCATTGGCTACTCCCACCGTGCTGATAATGGCTTTGCGACCTCCGTTTACAATAGGGCCTCCGGCAAACTCGTTGGTTTCGCCGCCGGGTGCACATATATCGTTTTGCAAACCATAACTGCTGTACCAGCTTTTACGATCGGTATTGTTGGTAGCTATTACACTAATAACCCTTTCGTAAGCCCCGGGCCATTGGCTACTGGCACTATCGGCATTGTTTATTTGCTGGTTGCCTGCCGAAAAAACCACCAACCCATTGCGGAGCACTCCGCCGCCACCATACTCAACAAAGTAATCAATGCCATCAAGTATGGCCTGGTTGATGACCCCGGGAGAAGCATACCCCCAGCTGTTTTGCGATATGGCAGCACCATTGTTGGCGCTCCATATGTAGGCATTAAAAAAGGCCGTAATTGACCCGGGCGAACCATCGGCCCCAAACACCTGGCAGCCCATAAGCCTTGCTCCCGAGCCTGTGCTGCCATCGCCACCCGCCACGCCGGCCACTATAGTAGTATTGTTTGTTTTTGCAGCCAGGATGCCAGCCACATGATTACCATGATTATTTACAGTAAACAAGTTGTTGTTGGCAATAAAATTGAATCCCCGGCCGCCCCACAGGCTGGGCAGCAGGTCGGGGTGGGTGGTGTCTATGCCTCCATCCATTAATGCCACCAATACATTGGGGTTGCCCCGCTCTATATCCCATGCCTCGGGCATATCTATATCTGCATCCGGGGCACCGCCCTCCTGACCTGTATTTTGGAGGTGCCATTGGCGTGCAAAAAGCGTATCGTTGGGCAGCCACTGCAGCGTTACCGGGTCGGTTCCCGTTTGCACAATTTTGTATTCCGGTTCAGCTAACTCTACAATTCCTTTGAGGGCAGCATAAGCTTTTACAGCCTCCGCAATATTGGCATTTTGAGGTAGCTCTACGGTATACCAACGAGTCACAGCTGCATCTGCCCCGGCCGCATTGCGCAAGCCGGCCAATACGGTTGGCCGAAGCATTTGTTGCACCGCTTTTGCGCCAAGTCGCGCATTTATCTTATCGAGGGCCGCAACACCTGTTTGGGCAGGCCGGGATGCACGCAGATTTAGTTGCTTGTGGCTGGCAGGCAGCATTTTGATCAGCAGCCGGCCAGGTACAAACTGAGGTGCACCTGGCGCTGCAGTCACCCGCAGCTTGGGTTGAGCAAAAACGGAGGTGATTGCCAAAACGGCAATCAGGCAAAACCAGGCAGTATGCGCAATTAAGGTAGATATTCTTTTTAGAAAAATCATATTCGATGAGGCTCGGAGGAGGGCAATTTACACCAAAGCAACTTTGCTGATCTTTTTGGATAATTTGAAGTTCAATTGGCTTAATATACACAAACAAAAAATCCCGGACAAGGTTAACCTCCGGGATCTTTTGCTCGCTTATGCTTGCCTTATCAGATTTCGGTAATAATGGCCGACTTCTTTTGGCCCATCAGTTCTACACTTCTGCTAATAAACTCTGTGAGGTCGCTTCCTTTAAGCATACCCTGACCCAGTAGGGCAAGATCCAGCAGGTTTTTCACCAGTTTCTCCTGCTTTTCGGCATTTCTCTCTTCCAGTATTTGCTGGTGCATCGGGTGGTTGCCGTTCAGGGTAAAGTTTACCTCATCGGGCATGCTGGCATAAAAGTTCATCATGCCGCTACCGCCACTCAATTGGGCCATGTCTTTCATGCGGCGGCTCCATTCGGGGCGGGTAGCCACCACCGGCGGCGCATCGGGGCTCAGGCCCTTTACCTCCACTACCGAAGTGGTATTGTTCAGCTTCGACTTAAACAGGTCCACCAGTGTATTGGCCTGCTCCAAGGTAAGCACACTTTCATTCTTCTCATCCTTGTCTACTAGGTTGTCGGCAATGTCGGCATCCACCCGCACAAAATGTGCCTTCTCCAGTTTCATTTCCATTTGGCCAATCCAACTGGGATCAATCAGGTCGTTAAGTTTTACTACATAATAGCCTTTGGCTTTGGCGGCTTTGATATAGCTGTCCTGCTGTACTTCGTCGGTGGTATAAATGATTACCGTTTTCTTGTCCTTGTTCACCTGCAGGTTTTCTACGGCGGTCATATACTCCTCCAGCGTCATAAAGTTCCCGCTGCCTACCTCTTGCATAATCAGGAAAGATTTGGCCTTGTCGTAAAACTTGTCGTCGGTCATCATGCCATACTTCACAAATAAGCCCAGGCTTTCCCATTTGCCTTCAAAATCGGCGCGGTCGTTTCGGAAGATCTCGTCGAGTTTGTCGGCCACTTTTTTGGTGATGTGGCTGTTGATCTTTTTCACATTGGGGTCGCCTTGCAGGTAGCTGCGGCTCACGTTCAGCGGAATGTCGGGGCTGTCGATCACCCCGTGCAGCAGCATCAGGAATTCAGGCACAATGTCTTTCACCTCGTCGGTTACAAATACCTGGTTGCTGTACAGGTTGATCTTGTCTTTCTGTATTTCGTAGCTGTGCTTGATTTTGGGGAAATACAGGATGCCGGTGAGATTGAAGGGATAGTCTACGTTGAGATGGATCCAAAACAGCGGCGTTTCAGCCATGGGGTACAGCTCGCGGTAAAACGATTCATAGTCTTCCTTGGAAAGTTCACTGGGCTTTTTGGTCCATGCCGGTGTGGTGTTATTCAGCGGTTTTTCAGGTGTCTCCTCCTCACCTTCTTTCTTTTCCTTTTTTGCATTGGCATCGGTGAAGTAAATGGGTATGGGCAGGAACTTGCAGAACTTATTGAGGATGCCGCGCAGGCGGAATTCATCGAGGAATTCTTCGCTGTCGCCATCTATATGCAAGCGTATTTCGGTACCACGTTCGGTGCGCTGATCGGTATCGTCCAGGGTATATTCGGGGCTGCCATCGCACTCCCAACGAACAGCTTGCGCACCCTCGCGCCAGCTTTTGGTAATTACCTCCACCTGGCTGCTCACCATAAAGCTACTATAGAAGCCCAAGCCAAAATGACCTATGATGTTGGCTTCATTCTGCCCTTTGTATTTAGCCAAAAACTCTTCGGCGCTGCTGAATGCCACCTGATTCAGAAACTTGTCTACCTCTTCAGCAGTCATGCCGATGCCGCGGTCGATAATGCTGATGGTTTTTTTCTTAGCATCGAGTACGACATCAATGCGTAGGTCGCCCAACTCGCCTTTGAACTCGCCAACGCTGGCGAGGGTTTTGAGCTTGCTGGTAGCGTCTACAGCGTTGCTCACCAATTCGCGAATAAAAATTTCATGATCGCTGTACAGGAATTTTTTGATGATCGGAAAGATGTTTTCCGTTTGTACACGAATGTTTCCGGTAGCCATAGGATTTAAAGTAATTATGTTGTTATGAATTTGATGTGCCATCGAACCTGCCTTTTTGCTTGTGCTTAAAAGGCAACACAATTTCACTGGCGAATCTCCAACTCCAAAAGGAGTGCCAATGAGCACTAAACTGCCAAAATTTCAATGAATACCCCGTTGCATCGATAATCTGTTGCAGAAATGTCATTCTACCAGATAAGTGCACGATAAATTCATTTATGCAAATGTCACGTCAGTATTAGTTGCCGTTTTGAGCTATTACGGAAATTCCGTAATAGTGAATTTCATTTTATTGGTCTATTGCGCAGACTATATGATATTTCTATTTTGGAAGAAATTCCATAAAGATGAAACACTATCTCGTCCTCGCAACGCTTGCAATTGGCTTTCAGGCAATATGCCTACCGGCAGCTAACGCATTAGGTTCACCAAGCCTCGACAGTGAATACATGAAACTCAAAAAATCGGGAAAAGGGCTGGTGGTTGCCGGGTCGGTAAGCGCTTCTGCCGGCGCTATTCTGATGTTTGTCGGATTTAGCAAAAGTGTTGAGGAATCATCCGTGGCTATTGGCAATTCAATTGGAACCATATTTGGCGTCGAGCCCGAGCCAGTTGACGAAAACAAAGGATCGGGCGCTATGATTAGTGGCTTGGCACTCTTCCTGGGAGGCACAGCCATGATTATAGTTGGCAAATCGAAGCTTAAAAAAGCTAAGATTCTTGAAGGAGAGGCTAAAAAGGGCATCGGTTTGCAACCCTATGCCCCTCCTATTCGCGTTGCCAGCCAAACCAGGGCACAACAAGGTATTACCTTCACTGTACCTATCGGAAGATAGCCAGGCACAGCAAGCTTCAACTGTAAAAAGTTACCTTCTTTTCAACACCACGGCACTTACTACGGGGCGCTCCACACCGCTGTCCCCCGGGCGTACGGTAAGTTTATTACCCACTACCAGCGAGGTGCTGCCACCCCCATCCAGGTTAATGGCGTCCGTGCAGCCCAGCGCCTTCAGCATGTTGGCAAGGCCTGCAAGGTTGATTCCCGGGTAGCCGGCGGCCGTATTGTCGCCTTCCACGGCAAGCATAGTTACAATGCCATCGCTTGTGTAGCCAATGGCAGAACGGGGCCGGTTAGAGGTATTATTTACGTTGATGAGTTCTTGTACGTCGGTGATGTTTACCTGCCCGCCCTTGAGCAAAACCGGGGAGCCACCAATGGCGGCCGTTACGTTCCACACCATACCGCCAGCAGGAAAAGTCTCAGTTGGGATAGCCTGCGGGGCCGCTCCCTCGGCATTGGAGCTTGGGGCTGGGTACCTATAAATAAGGTCATTGCCACTGCCGACATTATATACCCACGCTACCGATGGAGCACCTGTGTTGCTAAGGCCAAATGCGGCGCGGGTGGGGTAATAGGGCACGGTGCTGCCGCTGAAACTGCGGCTAACCGATTTGATATTGGGGGCACTCACTACATTGTTGTACCTTACCAGGCTAAAGCTTTGGTTGCCACCAAAATAGCCCCCGTTTATACAGGCGTAAGCAATGCTGCCTTCATCGGCAAGAAACTGGCTGGGCTTTTTGGACGCGGCCGCCAACACCGGTTTTAGCTCGTACACCATGCTTTTGCAGTCGTATACCACGCAAACGGCTTTGGTGGTTCGCCCCTCGAAAATGCTGTCGAATTCGTAGGCCTGAATTCCTGAAGGCAAAAAAGCCGAAAGCCCAGGCGACAATTTCCAGCCTGCAGGCAATTTGAGCATGGTAGCGGGCGGCGCAGGCGGTGTCACTAGAGGAGTGCTGCTATCAGAACCACCTTTGGAACAGGCATATCCAAACAGCCCGAAAATAGCTATGCCAAACAGCGCATTTCTCTTCATAAGCTCTGCAATCCTTTACCTGGGCGAGCAATTCCTGCCCACAGCGATAGCAAAGGAAAACAAAATAATTTATTCAAATTGAACTCTTTGTAAAAAAATTAATTAAGTTTGTGTGTAAATTTACCCGATGCAAATAGCTTGCCTTCCTTTTGCCGCAGCTAGGATGCGTAACACATTGGTTGCGCTCACCGCTCTGGCTATAATGGGTTGCTCCAAAGATGGTGGGGGTGGTAGTACCCCTACGCCTACCCCGCCTCCTACACCCGTATGGGATCCGAATGCGCTTAGAGGTGTATGGGTTACCAACGTAGCGAGTAACGTACTCGACAGCCGCGAGAACATACGCACGTGTGTGAGCCGCTGCAAAGCCGCCGGTATTAACAACATTTTTGTAGTGGTGTACAACAATGCCCGCACCCAATACCCCAGCACCGTCATGCAAAACCTGATTGGCATTCCCATTCAGGAAAAGTTTTCCGGACGCGACCCGCTGAAAGAAATGATTGAAGAAGCCAAGGCGCAGGGGTTAAAAGTACATGCATGGTTTGAGTATGGCTTCTCGTCTTCTTATTCTGCAAGCGGCGGGCCTATCATTGCTGCAAAACCTCATTGGGCAGCCCGCGATATCAACGGAGCACTCACTGTAAAAAACGGTTTTGACTGGCTAAACGCCTTTCACCCCGAGGTACAGCAACATATCATCGAACTTTTTAAAGAGGTAGTAAGCAAATATGATGTGGATGGTGTACAGGGAGATGACCGCCTGCCCGCCCTTCCCAGTACGGCAGGTTACGACGAGTTTACGAAAGCCATGTACCGCAGCGAAAACGGCGGGGCAGAACCTCCCGGAGATTTCCGCAATGCATCGTGGATAAACTGGCGCACCAATAAGCTGAACCAGTTTATGAAGCGCCTGCGCAACGAAGTGAAAGCGATAAAACCAACCGTGCATGTTACCGCCTCTCCCAGCCCATTTCCGTGGGGTAAGGATGAATATTTGCAAGACTGGCCAACCTGGGTTGACAGCGGATGGGTAGATGCTGTAATTCCCCAATGTTACCGATACGATATTACTGCCTACGACAATACGCTTGGGCAGCAAAAAACCTATTACCGCAATACATCTGTACCGTTTTATCCCGGCGTATTGCTGCGCAGCGGCACCTACATTGCAACTGATGCTTTTCTTAGCCAAATGATCTCCAGCAATCGCAGGCAGGGCTTCAAAGGCGAAGTATTCTTTTTTTATGAAGGCCTTCCTGAGCGTGCTTCCTGGTTCAGCGGGCAGTACCCTTTCATTAAATAGCTTTACCAATCCTGATTTACCATTTTACATAGAGGCTGCCGGTTGGTGGTCTCTTATTATTTTATCTTTTAGACGGCTGGTCGCCAGTGTTCCCTCCTTCACAGCATGCGTGGCAGCGTAGGCAGGCTCAAAGTATTCATTCGTCAGGCTCTTTAATCTTGTTGTTCACCTTGAACCCAGCTACCGGCATTGTGAATTCTTGGGTTGGACTAACTTTTGAGGAAGAAGACATAAGCAACACATATGTACGCAATCCAATATGGAAACGATTTAGTCCGCTGTTACCAGGCCATGCTGGAAATTGTTGTGTTGTAAATCATATCAGCAACTTTTTCAGTTGTGCATCACTTTTTTGTAAGACATTCAGCACCAGGCTATTTGAAAAACCACTTGCATACAAGGGCATAAAACGGTTCAAAAAAGACCACATCTCACATTATTGCTATAATCAAAAAGATTCAGATAAAGAGGATAGAAACAAAAAGCGCCGCACCCAGTGCGACGCTTTTTCTATAACCAAAACAACCAAAGGAATCAAATTGGTCGTTACCAGCCCGGGTTTTGAGTGATACCGGGGTTGGCATCTATTTCAAACTGTGGTATGGGCCACAACTTGTATTTGGCATTGGTGTTTACCCTGGTTTGATTGCGTGCCCTGATACGGGCTGCCTGGCTGGCTGCAGAATATGTTGGCACATCGTCTGAGTCAAAGGTGGGCAATTCGGGTGGTGCCGCAGGATTGAAGGCTGCGCCTACCACAGGCATACTATTGCACTTTTCATAAATATCCCACCTGCGCAGGTCGTACCGGCGCAGGCCTTCGCCTCCAAACTCCGTTGCTCTTTCGCGGCGAACACGCTGGCGCAACTGAGATTGCGAACCCGAAGTAATGTCGGGTTGGCCGGCCCGCTTGCGTACCAGATTAATGGCGTTGTACACCGTAGCGTCTATTTCGTTCAATTCTACTTTAGCCTCGGCATACAGCAGCAGGATTTCAGCATAGCGCATCAGGATGTACCCTGTTTTAGTTTCCCAACTGTATTGGGTAGAGTCAACATACTTGCGCCACACATATCCCACCCCGCCAATATTGCCTGTAGCGCTCACCTGCCACTGAATACCGGCACCTGTGTTGGTAATCATGTCGTTGTTGCCACCATTGATGGTATCGTAGCGGTTGGTATTCCAGTTCCACTTGATGCGGCGATTTACGTAAATCTCAAAAATGGTGCGCTCTTTAGGCTGCACATACGGCAACGATGCTGTTTTGGATACGTTATGCACCATGGTATCGCCGGGCATGTAAACAGTCCAACGTAAGCGGTTATCGCGGTTCATACTCGGGCTGGCAGGGTTATACACGGTTGACTGGTCTATACGTTGTCCGTCTTTTCCTTCAAACCTGTCTACCAATTGTTGGCTGGGAAAATGGCTGCTCTGCGAGGTTGTAACCTGGCGGGGTATGGTAAGCACCGTTAACCAGTTTTGCGGATCCAAAATGTCCGTAGGGTAGGTTTGGTTAAACATGATTTCGCGGCCGGCATTAGTTTGCTGTCCGGAAAGAACGAACAGGTTAGTATAGCTGGGGTTTAGGTTGTACTGGCCTCCATCAATTATGGTTTTGGCTGCAGTAGCTGCAGTACGATAGTCTTTTATCAGCATGGCCAGTTTTGCCTTTAAGCCCAATGCCACACCCTTGTTAACACGGCCCATGGTTTGTACCGGCTGGGTGTTGGCAGCATCAAAGGCTGCTGCAGCTTCGTCCATGTCTTTATACAGTTCGGCTACAATGGTTGCTACAGGCGTACGCGTGGCACCCAGTACTTCTTCCACAGCGGGCGGCTTGATGTACCAGGGCACGTCGCCAAACCACGTCATCAGATGCAGATAAGCCCAGGCACGCAACACCAGGGCTTCGGCACGTATACGGCCGTAAATGACAGGCGACACATTTGCCTTACCATTTTCCATGCCTACCAATTGTTGGTTGGCACGCTGCACCAGCTTATACGCCTGGCTCCAGCACGTGTTTACCAGGGCATTGTTTACCAAAAACGGACCCCCATCGCCCATGGCCGCAAGGTCTTCGGCATTACCACCGCGCTTCATGGCCAAGTCGGTGCTTGCTTCTACGGCAAACAGCAACGGCGTGTTGTTGGCCAGCACCCAAAAGTTGGATGCATATACACCATTGAGGCCGGTTTCCATCTCCTGCTGGTTGCTCAAATAGTTTGTAGCCGACGATTGATCGAGTGGCTTGCGATCGAGAAATTTATCGCAGCCCGTAAGCGACACGGCCAACGCTATCAGTAAGAATATATTATACTTTTTCATAGTCTTATTTTTTTTGAATTAGCGTCAGAATGTAACATTTACGCCGGCAGTATATGTGGTCATCAGCGGATAAAACTCGGCATTGGCATTATTTATTTCGGGGTCAAATCCATCCCATGCCTTGGTAAACGTGATGAGGTTTTGTCCGCTTACATATACCCGCATCGAGTTGATTTTTACCTTTTGCAGCCACTCTGAGGGCAGGCGATAACCCAGGTTTATGTTTTTAATGCGGAAGTAAGCAGCGCTTTTGATCCACATATCGCTTAGCAGGAAGTTGTTGCCACCCGAACCCGAAGGCAACAGCCTGGGGAAGAGGGCATTTTGATTATCGGGCCTCCAGTAATCTTTGTGATGATCGAGCAGCGAAGCAGCAAAATCGGAGCTGGCAAATGGCACGGCACCGGTGCCACTCAGGTAGTTTTCGCGTTTGCCTACACCCTGTCCAAAAATGTTGAGATCGAAATTGCCGTAACCCAAATTGATGTTGATGCTGTATTCATAACGGGGAAATGCATTGCCCAAAAAGGTACGGTCGTTTGCATCTATTTTGCCATCGGGCTTACCGTCAATACCACTTATGTCAGCATACTTAACATCGCCGGGTTTGGGACCAGTAGCCGGTCCGGAATTCCAGGGTATACCAAACTGAACCGGTGAGTTTTTAATATCGTTAGAATCTGCAAAATATCCAAGCGCCTTATACCCGAAATACGAGTTATACGCATAGCCCGGGGCGGTGCGCAGGCCATCGCCCAGGAAGGGTGTACCTTCTACCAGGCTTTTTACTTCGTTCTTCACATCGCTTAGCATGCCGGTTACATCTACTGTCCATTTTCCAAAACGCTCTTTGTAGTTCAGGCTCACTTCCCAACCCCGGTTTTCCATGTTACCCGCGTTTATAAAGGGATCGCTCAGTCCACCAGCCGATGCAGGCAGCCTGCGGCGCAGCAACTGATCCTTTTGGGTGCGTACATAATAGTCGGCTGTAAATGTTAACTTATTTTTGAATGTAAGGTCAATTCCCACGTTCCATTGCTGGCTGGTTTCCCACTGCAGTTCGGGGTTGGCAAACTCCAGCAGGGCGCTACCCAGTGTGGTTACGTTTCCAAAGTAGGTGCTGGTTCCGTTGTTGGGGTTGCTGTACACCGATGTGCCGTAGAAGGCATCGAAGGCATAGTTGCTGCCAATGTTCTGGTTGCCTACCCCACCAATTGAGCCACGCAGTTTACCCACAGTAAGGAAATTGTTGGTGAAATCCAGAAACCCTTCTTTGGTAAAAATCCAGGCGCCCGAGGCAGAGAAAAAGTTACCCCATTGTTTATCGAGGTCCTGCGAGAAACGGCTGCTGCCATCGCGACGGCCGTTAAGTTCCAAAAAGTATTTGTCGTTGAAGTTGTAGTTGAGACGGGCGAAAAATCCTGCCAGTGCAAGCTCGCTGGCGCCGGCATTATTGTCGCGGGCAGCCTGGCCCAGGTTCAGGTAAGGCTGATCTGGATTAATGAAGCCTGTGCGCGATGCGCCAAAGAAGTAGTTGGTAAACAATTCGCTCTGGGCACCGGCCAGCACTTTAAAGTTGTGCTTTTCACCTACTTTAAAGTTGTAGGTAGCCTGACCCAGGTAGGTAGTATAGTAATCATCCCTCCAGGTTTCGCCCAGGCTGGTGGTACCCGGCCAATCGGCAATTTTATCGTAGCCCTGAGTAGACAGGTTGGGCTGATAAATGCTCGCGTTTTTAACCCATGTTTTTATATAAGGGTTGCGTTTTTCCCTTGCCCAGTATGCCTCTACATCCAGGCCTTTGATGGGGCGAAAATTCAAGCCAACGCGGGTAAGCAAGGTATTGCCACGGTTGGTGGATGTACCTGTGGCTTCGGCCTGTGCAATGGGGTTGCGGTTGTTGGCCTGTGCAGCAGTACCATACATGCCGGGGCCATACTTGCCGCCGCCA
>Ga0114939_10000247_pt1 | contig 46675 bp, 38 predicted proteins | sample AshMeaCrysSpring_FD_87196 | JGI IMG/M metagenome (GOLD analysis project Ga0114939, IMG submission 87196) | Groundwater microbial communities from Big Spring, Nevada to study Microbial Dark Matter (Phase II) - Ash Meadows Crystal Spring | ecosystem: Environmental > Aquatic > Deep subsurface >...
CGAGGGGCTGTCGGGGGCGAATGGGGCCGAAAATGCCCTAGTACAAGCGGGGGGTGGTGCAGAAAGTGGTGCAGTCAGAGGGGGACAAGGGGCTCCCTTGTCTGGCTTGGCCGCACCGGCGATCTCCCAAAAACCCTGCGAAACACAAGAAAAGTCGCTGGGTGTCGCTCCCTGTCTATGCCATTCAATGGGCGGCACAGGACTCGAACCTGTGACCCCTGCCGTGTGAAGGCAGTGCTCTAACCAACTGAGCCAGCCGCCCGATTTGCATGCGGTGCACGCGGGAAATGGAAGATACAGTCAGCCCCTTGCGGCGGCAAGCATCCCCGACTGTCGGAACCTCTCAGACGGAAGACGCCGATTGTTCGGCAGATATTTCCGTCGCGTTGGCAGCGCCCGGCGGAACGAACTTTGGGGCCGACGGCTTTCGAGTCGCTTCCGCGGTTTCTTCCATCCCCGAGGACGAAGAGGATGACTTCATCGCGGTCCGCGTTGCGGCGGCATCGGCATAACGAAACTGATCCTGAAGATCATTCATGCCCCGCCGAAATTCGTTGTAGCTCTTTCCGATTGATCGCGCTACGCTCGGCAGGTTGGCGCCGAACAGGAGCACCGCGACGACGCCAACGATCATCAGTTCGCCTGGACTCAATCCGAACATCTTCGACCCTCGCTTGATCATTCTCCGGCATGCTGACTGGAACCACATCAAACGCCAGTCTTCAACGACTGGTGAATCCAGTCTGATGCGGGACCGTGCCCCTACCCTAGTCGCTTGCTAGCCGGCTCGGCCTCCTCTTCGACGTCGTTCAGGCCCTTCTTGAATTCGACGGCACTACGACCAAGACTTCGCATGAGCGTCGGCAATCGCGAGCTACCGAACAGCAACATCACGATCACAAGCAAGATCAGCAGTTCTTGCATGCCGATCCCAAAACCAAGCAACGTTACCGACATGGCGTTGATCCAAGGGCGGAGCAACCAGAAAGCGATCCTGGCCTCTCCAAGAAACAGCAATTTTCAAACCATTCACGGACTTGTTCATTTTACTGCCGCCCGGCTGGGGGGGCGAGGCCTGCCGTCCATGGCCGGAACCCGTCTAGGGCTTCGAAAGCGCGGAATATGCCGAAAAACGCAATGTTTCGGCCGATCTGCCGACCGCCCAGCCCGCTCAAAGAACTCGAGAATCGATGCGGACGAGCGGTAAGTCCCCAGTCCAGGCCCGCCTGCGGATCCCTTGTGGTGCAGTTCCCTGCGAGCACCGGTAGGTGGCGATGCTTAACGGCTGGCGGACCCGGGCTGCCGAGCCAACATCGCGCCGGCCTGATGGATCGGGAGGTGGCGGTAGTAAACCTCCAAGCACAGCGCTGCCATGGCGGTGGTATAGACCGTCCCGCCGTAGCCGCCCCACAACTCGCTGACAGGCCAGCTTCCGTTGAGCGCATCGGGCGTTTGCAGCTGGGTGCTGAGCAGCCGCTGTTGCATCGCCTGATTCCACGTCGGCCACAGGGTGGATTGGCTCCCATGCAAGGCAAGAGCCGCGTAGTACCAATAATAGTAGTTGTCGATGGCGGTCGTGCCGGGCAGTTCTTCTCGCAAGTAGTTTTCTGCTTCTGCTTGAGCGGCGGGTGCGACGGGTACGTCCAGCAGTAAGCGAACGGCTAAAGCCTCGGCAGTCATCGTGCGGCTGGGAGCATCGATCGGCCGGTAGCAAGCCAAACCGCGTGCAGGTCCGCGCGCCACCGAATTGAGGAATGCCATGATTCCGCGCCAAGCTGCTTGAGTGACTGGCAGGCCGGACAGGCGGCCGCTGTGAAGTGCGAGCGCTTGCCAACCGAGTTGGCTGGTATCGCCTTGGTCGCCTGGTCGATAACGCCAGCCTCCAGTCACTGGATGCTGGGACCGCAACGTGTAGGCAATCGCAGCTTCCGCCGCCGGCTTGAGCCGTGCGTCACGGGTCAGCGCATATGCTTCGCACACTGCAAGCGTGGCGATCCCGTGGCAGTACATCGCTTCACTGACATTGGCCGAACCGGCTAACGAGCCATCGGCGGCTTGGCGATTGAGCAGTGCTGCGAGCCCTCGTCCCACCACGTCGGTGTAGTTGCCATCGATGTGGGTATGACCGGCTCCGAGGAAGGCCAGCAGTGCGAGGCCCGTGATTCCGGTGGTCGCCGTGCGCCCGGCACCCTGTCGATCTTGTCCGAGCGCATAGGTCTCACGACCGGCGCCGGTGAGTGTGGGATCCCATGACCCGTCGGCCGACTGAACGCGCGCCAGGTAGGCCAAAGCGGCGGCCACAGACGCTTCGGTCCGAACGTCGCCACCGCCTTGTGCCAGGGCTTGTTGCTTGGCTGCGCCGAATCGTCCTTGAAACTCTGCCGGCACATTCGAAGTGTCACGAGCTGGTGCAACATTCGCTGCGATCGCCTGATCAGGTGCCCAGGATGCTTGGGGAACGGATGGGGTTTCAACGGGAGTTGCTGGGGCGATGGGAGCTTCGCCCGTCACGACGGCTGGCTCGAGCAGCTCAGGTGGGGGCTGCAGCAACGATTGCAGCTGCCGATCGATGGCAGCGATGGATGAGTCGGCAAGTGGGCTTGGCGGCTTTTCAAACGTTGTCGGCGCCAAAGCCGTCACGTCGGCCGGAACGAGTTCTGACGACGCGATCGGCAGAGCGCTCTGTCCGTCTGCAGTCGGCGTCAGGCCCCGGCTGAGTGTGGGCAGCAAAGGAGCGTTCCGATCCGCTTGGCCTGCGAGTGACTCGGGAGACGCCGGTTGCAATCGGTCGGATTCATCAGATGGCTGATCGACGTTTTCGAGATTGGGTTCCGTGGTCGCGTTGTTCGGAGCCGTTTCGAGCCATGCCACGGTTTGTTCGCTGAATGCCCTGCCCTGCCCATCGCGATGACCGGGAAACTTGGGTGGCTGTGGGAGGCAGCAAAGCACGGCGACGTGGGCGGCGACCGAGGCCGTCGCCAGCGCGCCGATCGAATACCACTTGCGTCGTTGTGGAGACTGGCGGTCGAGCCACTGTTGGCTTGCGCGATATCCGACAGCGGCGCTCAAAGCGATCGTACCCGTGCCAGCCATCACGCCGAGCCACTGCCCGAGGCTCCAGGAAGGCGGTGCGGGCAGGCTCTCGAGCATCACAAGGCCTTTGAGCAGTAAGTACGCTGCGAGCGGGTTCAGCGACGCTGGGCCTGCGTGGCAATGCCCACACGCGTCACGCCCGCGCGCTGACAGAGTTCGCAGATTTCCGTACCGAGCGCCCAAGGGGCGGCGCGATCGGCGCGAAGCACCACCTGAACATCCGGGTAGTTTCGTTTCAGCTCAACGAGTCGTGCTCCCAGTTGGGAACGGTTCAACTCGATTCCATCAAGGGCCACACGGCCATCCGGGCTGAGTGTGATCGTGTGTTCGTCGGGGGTGCGCGTCAGCGGCCGTAGTTGCTGGACGCCGGGCACATTCACGGCGATCCGGCCTTCCTGTTCACGAAACTTCGACGCAAACAGGAAGAAGATTACCAGCAGGAACAACACGTCGATCATCGGCGTGAGGTTCATTGCCGGCTCGTCGGCGTCGGAGCGTGAGCGAAATGCCACGGTCGGGCCTCACGAGGAAGTTGCGGGTTTTGATTTCACCTGCGACTGGAATGCTGCCGTCGCTGAGCGTTGGTTGGCGGCTCAGGCGGCTCGCCGGAGTTTTCTTCGAGCTTGTTTGCTTTGCTGGCCTTCAGCGCTTACGCACTCGACGACGCTTTGACTGAGATGATCGATCTCATGCAGGTATTTCTCTGCTCGTGCAGCAAAGAAGCTGTAGAACAGATAGGCCGGAATGGCTACGGACAAACCTGCGGCAGTCGTGATCAGGGCCTGGCTGATGCCGCCCGCAAGCAGCTCGGGGCTGCCTGCTTGCGAATCGTTGGCCAAGCGATTGAAGGCTTGAATCATCCCCACAACGGTCCCCAGCAGACCGAGCAGCGGCGCGATGTTGCTGGCGGCGCTGAACACACGGAGGAACCGCCGCAGCTCATCGGAGATTCGTTCACCGGCATCCATCACCGCCTGCTCTACTTCCACGGCCGGACGTCCCCAGCGTTTGACCGCGGCCATGAACACATCTGCCACGGGACAGTCAAACTCTTCACAGACCTGAACGGCCTCGTCGTAATCAAGCTGACCTTCTTCCACTTTCTCCATGAACCGGCGGACGAAGGGTCGCGGGATCACTCGGTTGCGTCGCAGTGAAAGGAATCGCTCCACAGCGACAGCGCAGACTAGCAGCGAACAAAGACCGATTGGATACATCAGCGGTCCGCCATCGCGGAACAGCCGAAACAGGCTGCCCGTCCGTGACTCCGTGGCTGCCTCTTCGGTTTCCGCCGCCGGCGGCGGGGATGGCATCGGACTTGCAACGGGGAACCCGTTGCTGACCATCCCCTGGGTTGGTGGGTAGGTTTGCGGATATTGGGCAACCGCCCGATCACTGGAGGCGAAAGTCAGCCAACCGATCACAGCCAGCGTCCACATCGCTTGTTGGATGGATTGCCGGCGGAATGCGACAAGCGACGGGAACTGCTGTGAAGGCGTTGGCATGGTGGGGCTCAACGGAGCGTCGATGGCTGCGGGAGTTGTGCGAGTCGTTGGCGAGCAATCGCAATCAACGGGCCGTCCTGGAATCGGTTGACCAGGGACGAGTAACATGTCTGTGCTTCACGCGTTTGGCCGAGCTGTTCGAAGCACTTGCCTGCCTCCAGCAAAGCGAGGCCCAGCCACGGGCCATCGGGTTGCCAGTCGGGAACTCGGCGATAGGCTTCGATCGCAGCTTGAAAGTCACGTTGCATTTGGTGGGTCTGGCCGATCAGCCACTGGGCACGGGCGGCCAGTTCGGTCTGCACTGACTTTTCTGCAATCAAGCGTTGCAGGCGTTCACGCGCCGCCTGGAATTCGCTGCGACGGATCTCATATTGGCTTTGCAGGATCTGACTGATCGCGATCTGTCCTGGCCCGGCAGCAAGCGCCAACAATGCCGACAGCGATTCGCGCGTTTCCTCGATCGATCCATGCTCTAGCGACAGCTCGGCCCAGCGCGCATGTAAATCGAATGCTTCAGCCGATTGAGCGGCGGCCGTAAGCGGGCAAAGCTCACGGAGCCAGTCAAGAGCCAGCCCGTGGTTGCGTTGTTCGACGAGGCTCTCGATCATCCAACGCTGCGTGGCAATTTGCAGTTGCGTGTTCGCAGGGTTGAGCCGCACATGTTCCGCATGGTCGGCCAGTCGAGCCCATTCGCGGTGCCGTCCCAGGAACTCCACGTAGGTGTCTAGAGTCGAGTAGCCGGGGGTGCCGCTTGGGGTGTTCGATTGCAGCTGTTCCAGCAGCGGCGGAAGTGCGGTTTCAATCAGATCCAACGCCAGTTCATACCGCCCGGATTCATCCAGACTGCGGAGCGCAAACGCGATCAGCTGGGGATCGGTCGTGGTTTGCGCAAGCACCCCTAAGGCTGTGGATAGCTGCTGAGGTTTTGCGGTAGCTTCCGCGCACTGGGCAGCTGCAAACTGCGGCGCCTGAGGATGCGTGGGGGCGCGCCGAAGAAGCTCATCACGCACCTGAATCGCTCGATCAAACCGCTGCAAGCCTTGCGAGATCATGGCCAATTGCGCCAGACCATCGATCGCTTCGGTCGACTCAGCATGGCCTGCAATCAGTTGTTCGAGAGCTTCTGCTGCAGCGGGAGCGTCTTTTGCACGCAGATGGCAGGCAGCCGCAGCAAGAATAGCTCGCGGGACATCGGATTCTTTCGGGAACCGGCGGGCGTAATCCATCAGCAACCTGGCAGCGACCTCGGGTTCATCAGCGCCCAAGGCGGCCGACCATCCTAAACCGGCGAGAGCTTGTGGCAGTGGTGCATTTGGATCGGCATGTTCCACGTACCAGCGAAATGCCACATAGGCGATCGCAGCATGCTGTTGCGTCAATGCGGCCGTAGCGATGCTCATCGCGAGTTCCAGCCGGTCGGCGTCGTCGATATCCTGCAGGCCTGCGTATGATTCGAATGCGCTCCAGGACTCCTGGAACTGCCCCGCCGCGTTCAGCGCAGCGATTTCCAGGTGCGCAGCGGCACTGCGGATGCCGGCTGCCGGAGTCCCGACGCAGGCTTGGCGGCAGTGCTCGCGAACTTCCGCCAGTTGGTTCAACTGTGCGGCACTTCGCGCCGCCGCCAAATGCACTGGACCTGCCACCCAGGCGATCCCAGTGGTTTGAAGACGCTCCGACCGAACCAGCGCTCGTTCGAAATGCTCCAGCGCTTCGGCGTGACGATCCAGGCGTTGCAAGGCCTGCCCGGCACCGCAATGGGCGAGTGCCACCTTGGGCGAATCGGGAGAGGCAACGGCGTACTGCATCAAGTGGTCTGCCGCCGTCTGCCAATCCTCTGACGCCAATGCCCGCAGTCCAGATCCAAGTGTGTCCGTCGCAGCCGGCGTTCCATTCCCCGCGGCAGATGAGTCTGGAGACACAGATGGGACGCTCGTAGCAGGTGGCGCCGATTCAGGCGGCGCTGCCCCCCACGCGGCATCCTTGGCGAGGAGGTTCGGCCAAGCGAACGTGGTTAAAAGGATCCATCGAGCCGCACGGAGGTATCGCGCGGCCGACAACGTTCGGCGAGCTGCAAATTGCTTGCCCATGGTCTTTTTGCTCTGAGTGCTTTCCCCGGGGATACCGCGCGGGACTGTAGCGACTCCTCGGATCGAGCTACAACCGCACCACGGCGCGCACCCATCGCCCGTTCGCATCATGCTGAATCGGCAGACCTTGCCGATTCGGTTCAGTGCAACGACGGGCGATAGCGCCCACCCGCTATCTTTCCTAGCTCCCCGTGGTGGAAGATGGAGGGCTTGGGTCCGTACGTTCGACCTTCCACGATTCGCGGGAAACAGGTTGAATACCGGATCTTGGAGGACTGGGCGATTTATGGAGAGTCGGTATGGCCGGTGAAGTTGGGTTGCGAAGTCGGCGCCTCCTGGATCGGCATCGCAGCGCGCTGTGGGCAGTGGATTTGCAGACGCGGCTTCTTGCTGCCCTGCCGGGCGGAACGACGGCGGCCGTAGCGGACTGCATCCGTGCGGCAAGCCTGCTCTCGGTGCCGGTGTTCGCTACTACGCAATACGAGGGTGGGCTAGGCGGTCTGGATCCTCAGATCCAGCGGGCGTTGGCCGATGCCCCCCGCTGGGACAAGCGGGCATTCAGTGCGGCCGCCGTGCCCGAATTGATGGCGCACGTCGCGGAAAAGGAGCGTGAGCAGATCGTGTTGTGTGGAATCGAGACGCACATCTGCGTGCTGCAGACAGCGCTGGACCTGTTGGCTCGTGGTTATGAAGTGGCGGTGGTGGTGGATGCGGTGGCTGCAGGGAGGCCGTTGGACCATCAGTATGGGCTGCGGCGGATGAGCGATGAGGGAGTGATCCTGGTCACGCGGGAAGCGCTGATGATGGAATGGCTGGAATCATCCGCTGCTCCCGAGTTCAAAGCGATCAGCGGACTGATCAAAGAGATTCGAGCGCGGGATGCAGCAGGGACGAGTATGGAGTTTGAAGGTTGACGTGCGGGACAAAGGGAAGAATGCTGGCAGTTGAACGAATCGCGAGCCCCTTGCTTGCCTCTGTCTAGAGCGGATGAACGAACAGCTCGGAAGGATCCAGTTGGGCGCGTGCCAGGTCGACTAAGTGCGGGTGATGGGTGAGGTAGATGACTTGTGTCCGTTTGGCAATCTGACTGAGCACGTGCAATGCAGCGATTGCTCGCGTGTCGTCGAACATGACAAGCAAATCATCGATGATCAGCGGCAGGGGCGGATGCTGATCGAGGTGTTCTTGAAGACTGGCTAATCGCAGGGCCAGATATAGTTGGTCGGCAGTTCCGCTGCTCATCTGTTGAACTCGCACCGGTGCCGAATGCTCGCTGCGGATTCCGTGCAGGGCGATTCGATCTTTGTCGATCAATTCAGGTCGAATCTCGACGAATGCGCCGCCGGTCAGTTGCCTGAAGATTTCGCTGGCACGGTGCAAAACAGAACTTTCATGCTGACTACGATAGCGTTCCATTGCCAGTCGAAGAATTGAATCTGATATGCGGAGTCGCACGTATCGCTTGATGACAGCCGCCTGAAGAGCCTCGTTTTCTTCCAGCTGCTGGTTCAGTTCGGCTGCTTTTTGCTGATTTGTCAAGGCATCGATTTTTGATCGCAGCGCACCGAGTTCCTGCTCGGCCGGTGAGCGTTCCGCGCTGACCGCGTCGCGCTCGGCAATCAGCCTCTCCAGTGTATCCCGCAGGTATTCCGCCGAGTGCTGCTGCAGATCGTGGAGGAATTCATCCCAGTCTGTTGAGACAGCCAGTTGCTCCACTTCAGCGCGGGCTTGAGCCGACTCCATTTGCAGGTTGGTGCGTCGCTGGCTCCGTTCGATCGCCTCGGGGAGTTCTTCGGGCCCCGCACAGCCGGCTTCCTGGCAGAGCGCTTGTAAGCCTGCGTCCAGGCGGATCTGTTCTTGCTGCAATTTTCCAAGCGAAACGAGGAGCTGATCCCGGTCACGAGTCAAACGCTGATCTTCCAGAGCAGTGGTTTCCGCTTCGCGTTGCAAACGCTGGAGGGCAGAAACGGTCTGCTGCGCCGATTGGCCATGGTTGTCAGGGAGCAGCGGTCCAGCGAGCGCGTCGACTGCACGTTCAAAATCCGCATGATCGCTTTGGATGCGAGAGATTCTGTGCTCGCGATTCTCTACTTCCCGTCTGGTTTCGCGAAGCCGGTCGATGGCACGCAGTAAGGTTTGGGCTTGGCTCGGCGAAAGGTCGTTTTCCCAGTGCAGTTCCTTTAGAAGCTGCTGCCAAGCGGAGCGGAGTGGCGCCTCCCGCTTGGCTCGGTCTGCGTCCTCTTGTTGCGATTGTTCCAGCCGCTTGGTCAGCCGCCGGCGTGATGCGGCCTGAGCCTTTCGCGTCGCTTGTGATTCTCGAATCTGGGCCGACAGGGATTGAAGTTGTTTGAGCAGTGTTTCGGGTTGTGTGGATGGCTGGCCGAGGCGTGAACCAGCATGCGCCTTGATCTCGGCCATGTGCTGCTGGACCTGCTCGCGCGGTAAGAGGCATGCCCGTTCTGCGCTCACCGCGGCTTGAGCTGCTTGCCATGCCGTGCGATATCGTTCCAGCCAGGAGCTGGCGAGCGCGGGCTCCCATGCTTTCGGGGGCAAATCCGCCCAGGCGGTCTTCCATTCCGTCTGAAATTCTTCCTCCGCAGCAACCAGTCGTAGCTCCTCGGCCGCCAAAGCCGCAAGCGAAGCGGTCAACTGCTGGACCGACCGTACCAGCTCGTGCTGTCGTGCTGCGAGTTCGTGTCCGTGGAACAGGGCATCCTGCAGTTGATCGACGATTCGTACTTGTTCCTCGAGCAAGTCGCTCTGGCTGATCGCGAGATTGCGGAGTTCGGGGGATGATTGAGGACCAAACTGGCTCAAGGACTGGCGAAGGCTTTGCAGTGTCTGGTCGCGGCGGGACCGAGACTGAGTCAAGTCTTCCCGCGTCGGCACTACCCGATTCGAGTGCAGCTCAGCGAGCTTCCGCTGCTGTTCCTCAAGACTCTGCTCCGCGACTTCTTTGCGTTGACTGAAACCTGTGCGAAGCAGGCGGAGTTGGTTCGCCTGTTGGATTTGCTGCTGGATCCATTCATCGGTGGGGAGGATCTGCTGCACGAAGGAATAGGGGTTGATCACTGGCATGCCGAGTGATCCGACCGCTCGCTCAAATCGGGAGACGCAGGCTGACCATTCATGCTCGCAGCGCCGGACGTCCTCAGTAGCGGATTGCAGTGTATTGCACCAGGAATCAACCAGTGTCGGATCGGGATAGTCCGTCTGATCGGGTAACTGTTCGTCGAGTTCACTGACGTCTCTCTTGAGGTTTTCCAGCTCCTGGGCAGCGCGCGATCGATCATCGTCGAGAGCCTTCAACTGATCAGCCAGCTCGAGCAGTTGAACGTGTTTTGACTCTGATAGACGTTCCAGTGCATCCTCGAGTTGCAGATTTTCAATCGCCAGCGATGCCTGTTGTTGTAGGAGTGCTTCGCGTAGCTGGTCGCGCTCATCACACAGCCCGACCACGTCCTGTAGAGCCTTCTTGTCTGCGCCGCTTTTTTCAACGAGATCGGAGATTTGGGACGCTGCGTCCAGGACATGAGGCATTCGTTGGAGTTGCTGGAGTGCCTGCTCGATCTGGGCAACACGGGTTGTTTCCAGATTCTGCCGGGCGGTCTGCTCGATCTTCAGCCGGTTGAGTTCCCGATATCGCGTGGCGAAGTCATCAGCGAGCGAGCAGCTTTCCGGGAGGGCATCCAATTTCTGGTCGGCCTCACGCCAACGACGAAACGGGATTTGTGCCTGCTGCAACCGAGCCAGATAATCGATTTGCCGTTGGATTTCCGTGGTGCGCTGCGTGAGTTGTTGACAGCTTGAGGTGAGTTGCTGCAGCTCGTGTTCGAGTTTCTGGTAAGAATCTGGCTGGAGCAACGTCTGCTGCAGTTCCTTGGTAAGCTGTTTGTGTGCGCTGGTCAGGAGGTTGAGCTCCTGGTTTTTGCCCCGACTGCGGTAAAGATCCTGCTGTTTGGACTGAAGGTCGCGAAGGATGCGATCAAGCCGCAGCAATCCTGAGCCAGCCACGAACAAGGTCTGCGCGATCTCGCCTTCGCCACTGACAATTGCCTGTCCCCCTTCGTGGAGGGCTTGATAGTTGATTCCCCATCGCATGCTGAATGATCGGCGGTCAATTCCCGACAGCATCTGTTCCAGCCGCTTGGGGTCGACCTCCTCGAGTCGCGAAGCGTTGACCAGCGTCGGCTTGTTCACGCGTCGGATGCATTCCAAAGTGCTTCCATCCGTCGCGCGTAGCAGGCCGCCCACCTGGAGATCGGCGACCGTCCAGCGTTGAGTGTCGCGGTTATCAGACTTGCGTGAAGACTGTTCAAAGCCGAACAGCCAGTCGGTCAGGCCGCGGAGCAGTGTGGATTTACCCGCTTCGTTCGGTCCCACGATCACGTGAAGACCTTCCGTCCCGCCAGAAAGATCGAGCGTACGGTCCGTGAAATGGCCGAAACGGAGCAGGTCCAGGCGAAGGATCTTCATGCGGAGGATGGGAGCAGTGAGCGGAGGTCGATCAGATCGAATGCGGTAAGAGGCCAGGGATCATCGTTCGACGTCGAACGATTGGTCGAGCTGTTCCAGTAGGAGTGGTTCGACTTCCGGCAGGAGTTCAGCAAGCCAAGCCTGATCATCGAGCTTCAGCCCGTAGGGTGGCTCCTTCAATCGAGCCGGTAGTCGGTCTCGTAACTCCCGCAAGCTTTCGATGATGGGTTCCCAAGCTGTGTCCGTCGGGGCGCCGCTGGGATGTGAACTGCGGAGTTCAGCGATCACTTCGGAGAGCGCCAGTGCGGGACCGTCATCGGGCGGATGAGTTCTGTCAGACGGGGCGGACGTCTGCAGCTGGATCTGTTCCATCCATACCTGTCCCGCCGACTGTACAACAGCGGCCTGCCGCAACTGTTCCTGCAACGTTTCGCGTTGCACATGCAGATCACGGTGGAGAGGTGTCGTGCCTCTGACGCGACAGCGGATGATCAGCGGTTGCTCGGGATGTTCAGACTGAATGCGGTTCAGCTGTCGTTCGAAGTGGAGATAGAAGTCATCCAGATGCTTGCACTGGCTGGCGTCGACTTCGGCCAGCAGCCAGCGTACGACATCGAACGGTAAAAATGTACGCCGACACTGGTCGCCGCCGGTTTCGACGAGAATGGCACCCTTCGGGCCGAGTTCGCCTGCATCCCTACCTTGGATGTTGCCGGGAAATACGATGGGCGACTCATCGGGTTGTTGATGCTCCCCTCGCTGGTGGATATGTCCGAGCGCCCAGTACTGGTAGCCATGGGCGGCCAGTTGAGCCGGGGTGCAGGGTGCGTAGCTGTTGTGCGAACCGCTGCCCATGAGGCTTGTGTGTAGCACGCCGATATTGAAATAGCCGCGTGTCGGGGCTGGATAGGTGGCGGCAAGATTCTGCTGTTCGGCCCGTTGCCCGAAGCCGCGTCCGTGAATCGCGATCCCTAGATCGTCGAGTGTGATGGTTTGAGGCCGCTCGCGAGACAGCATCATCGAGGTACCGTCGACGTTTTTTGGCAAGCGAAGGCTGCTGGTGATTGTGGATTGTTCGTCATGGTTTCCGGTGATGAAATACAACGGGATACCGGCCTCGCGCAGCCGGGTTGCTTCGCGGACGAAATACAGTCCTGTGTTTACATCACGCCAGGTTCCGTCGTAGAGGTCCCCCGCGATGATCATGAAATCGACGCGGCGTTCAATCGCCGCGTCGACCACGCGGGTTAGAGCCTGGCGCGCCGCCAGTCGTACCTGCTCGTACGGGGCGCCCTCATACCGCTGGAGATTCCGCATCGGGCTGTCAAGATGAATGTCGGCGGCGTGCAGGAAACGGACCGTCATGAGAATGGAGCATCCTCGTAGTAGCAGTACTCAACGTCGGTTGACCAAGCTTCGGCGGAATCGTGGTCGGTGGCTTCGCTGGAATCCTCCCACCACAGACGCATCGGATCCGCGGGTGCACCGTGTGGCGGTCCTCCGTCTACGGGTGCACTGTCCGAGGGTGTGTCGCCGTTTGCCACTGGGGGCCAGTCCACAGAGTATTCGACGGGCGCGACAGAACTCGGCGGATCGGACGCGGAGGGGACTGCCCATTGTGCATCGCCAGACTCATAGACGAGCGACGACGGATTGCTGGAGTCGAATTCACCGACAGCGCTGGCAAGCGAAGCGCGGATCACGCCGGCCGATGTAGCCTCCGGCTTTTTTGAGTTGCTGGCGGGTGGAATGACCAGGTAGAGAGCCTGCTTCGCCCGGGTCAGGGCCACGTAGAGTTTCGACAGCGTTTCCCACTCATCTGCCGCCGCCATTTCGCCTGCAGCTTCTTGCCATGCCTTGGGCAGAAACAACTGCCAGTCTGCTTTGGCAAATCGAATCACGGCCCGAGGCAGGCCATTGGATCGTGCCCTCTGCGCAATGAGGTGCCTGGTCTGTCGCTTCATTTCGCCGAACAGTTCGGGCAGAATCACGGCGTCGAACTCAAGTCCTTTGGCCTGATGGATAGTCATGACGCGAATCCGCTCTGGGGCAGCGCGTGGTACATCGCGCAATTCCGCGAGGCGAATGAAGAGTGACCAGCGGGGTCCAGGTTGCCGTTCGTAGTGCAGGGCCAATTGGAATAACTGTTCTAGTCGTTCGGCATCCCCGGCGTCGCAATGCGGCAGCAGTGCATCTCCGAGCTGAGCAATCGTCGACGACAGTCCCTGGTAATCAAGTTTTTGCCGAAGCCGTTGTGCCGCTGCATGGGCCTGCGGTGTCAGGTCTGGGCTGGACGGATCCGCGTCTGGCAATTCCAGAAAGGAGTCCAGCGGAGAATTTTTGAGCAGAAACCAGTGTCGCCGGTCTGCCGGATGTTCACAGAGCCGAATCGCGGCGAGCACGATCCGCACGGCCATCGAGTCGGTCAAAGGGCTGCCACCCTCGTGGCTCACACGGCACCCCGCCGCACGAAGCTGCGCAACGAGCCTCGATCCATACCTGTTGCGCGCGACTAGCACGCCGATCGATGCTCGAGGGTCGTGTTCAGCCACGCGCTGGATCAAGGTTGCGGCAGTTGTGAGTGTCGCGTGCTCGATATTCCCCCCCTCGTCTTTGGCAAGGGAGGTGTGAATTTCCACGCGACCTGGCAAATCAGTCTGAGCAGCCATGTGAGTCGGGAACTCGGCGGCGAATCGTCGACCCGTTTCAACGATCCGTCGATTCTCGATCGTGTCTTTTTCTTCATTCGTCTGATAGCGCCCATGAGCGGGTAAGTGCTTGAATACGGCATTCACAAAGTCCAGGATCACTGGGCTGCTTCGGAAGCTGGTATTCGACTGGTGTTGTTGTAACTGCGAGATCTGTTGTGGAAGATCGGCAAACAACTGGACATCACCGCCTCGCCATCCGTAAATCGCTTGTTTGGCGTCTCCTACGCAAAAGAATGTCCCGCGGGAGTGCTCCAGGTTGCCGGCAGCCAAAGGGCGAAGGATCTCCCATTGAATCCTTGAGGTATCTTGGAACTCATCAAGCAACAGATGGTCCAGTTGGTCGGCCAGCCATTGATCAGGTCGAACACGCTGCTGCCTGAGCTGCTGGGCGAGACGGATCGTAATGTCCTCGAACGAGTGTGCCTGATAGGACCTTCGCAACTCTTCCAGACACGTCGAATACCTCTCCAGCAGTTCTTGCGTCGCGATGGTCTGATCATGGAGCACGCGACAGACACTGTGCGAGGCGAACGCGGCAGCCGTTTCGAGCGCCCTCAACAGATCCGGGCTGAGTGTTTTTTTACAGTAGACCCTTGGCCTCGGATCTTCCGAAGGTCTAAGTGCCTGCTTGAGGATTGTGGTGTGACTCGCAATCTCGAGCCCATCCCCGCAGTCGAGCGAATCGGCCAGCTTGGCGAACGCTGCTTCCGCCGTCTTGTGGCCGAACTTAAGTTCGCGGAGTGTACGAATCGCGTCTCGAACCTCCGCTTGGCTCGGTGCGTCGGGGACGTCCAGGACGTGCCAGGCTTCTGGCTGTGTCAGCCGATAAATCGAGTAACACTGTTCGACAACATGGCTCATCTGCCGATGGACAGACTTCTCGGACTGTTCACGTTGCAGCATGGACAAGAGGCTGCGGAGATCGTTTGCCGGCGAAGGGTCGCCGGACGATGATTGCTGCGATCGTTCCACCATCTGGTCGATGGCCAGGTCGCGGAACAGTTCCTCTTCGTTCTCGTCCGTCAATCGCCAGCCAGGCGGTAAGCCCATCAGGCTGCCTCGGGCGCGGGCCAGATGCTGAAACAGACTGTCCAGCGTGCAGATTCGCAGCTGATGCAGCTCTCGAAAGACGAGGTGCAGCAACTCTGCTGCTTGTGAATGCGAGACGGAAGCCTCGTTGAGTTTCACGCGGAGGGCTTCTCGAGCTGACGCGTCAATCGCAGCGCGGGCCAAGTCGTTCAAGACTCGCGACAGAATCTCACCGGCGGCCTTCCTGGTGAAGGTCGTTGCCAGAATGCTGCTTGGATTTGCGCCCGAGACGAGCAATCCGATCAGGCGCGCGGTCAGCTGATAGGTTTTTCCTGTGCCTGCCGATGCGCGGACCAGCAGGGCACGGTCGTTGGCAGCGGTGGGTGCAGAGATCTGGGTCATTCCGATTCGCCTCCGATCGATGAAAGAACATCGAAGACATCGGACTGGCAGATGTCCTGAAAGTCGTCGTATTTCGGCGGGGTATCCGCCAATGCAAAATCAAATTGCCTGAGCCGCCGGACGACATCACGAGCCGTTGACTCTGCGTCTTGCAGCATCGATTCGTCGAAGGTCAGCAGATTGATGTCGATTTCTTTGGGACTTCGACCCAGGTTGAAATAGCCCAGTTCGATCGGTGCTCCCGCACGGTATTCGGGAACCGCGTGGGCGATCATGTGGCGATACAAGGGAAGTTGCAGATCGAGCCAGCGCCCAGTCTTTGAGTTGAAATGTTCCTGGTCAGGCTTGCGATCATGGGTCTTATAATCAAGGACCGCCCAGCGGTCTTCCTCCGGGTGGTAATCCACCCGGTCGAGCCGACCGGACAGATAGAACGGTTGACCATCCACTTCAAGCAACGCAGACCTCCGTGGGACCGCGATTTCGCAGGTGGCAATTTGCCAACCTTCGGACGCGCGTCGGGCTTGGACTTCGGACGCATGAATCAGCAGCTGTCGTGCCTGATCGATCTGGATACGCACAGCGGGCCTTGGGCGAGGCCCAAAGCGCCGATGGGCGATCGTCTGTAATTGATCCAGCAGATACTCGCTAATGTCCCTGGAAGACGTACTGCTGCGGAGCTGAGGGTGTCGCCCCAACTGCTCCCATGCATCATGGATCAGTGAACCGAATTGATTCGCCTGCATCTCTCTCGAGCAATCTGCAAGCGGATTCAATCGCATCACTCGCCTGAGAAAGAATCGATAGGGGCAGGAGAGATACTCCTTAAATCCGGTTACCGACAACTCATTGAGCGGCTCGCGGAGAAGTTGCGGGAGTGCCGGGATCGGGAAATGTGAGTGGATCCGCTGAGGTGCTCTCCGCTGGCGGACCTGGATCGGTATGAGATCGGATTCGATCAAGTAGACGATCCGCTTTGCAGCTTCGATAGCCGGGCACGCAGCCAGCAATCGACTTGGGGGCGTGGCCGTGCCGTCCAAGTCACGGCGCCCCACGACAGCGCGGAATTGCGCTCGCATGCGGACCAGCTGTTCGAGACCGAAAGCATCGCGCGCATAGCGCCGCGCCGCGTCGGTCTGTTGGTAGCGAGCACGGATCGCTGCCGGCAACAGGGGCGCCGAGGACTGTGCCGCCGGGAGATAGGGTTCGTTCAGCCCCACCAGCACAATCGCGGGAGCATCTTCCAAGATCAAATCAAGCCACCCGACGATCTCGACGGCTGCCCGTTGCTCGGGGTCAGGCACCCGCGTTTGCTCCAGTTCCGTCAGCAACCACCCGATCGCATCGGCGGCGGAAACCGATTGATTGTGCAAGGCTGTCAGCCGCTCAAAAACCTGCAGTCGCCGATCGATGCCGGCCAGTGCGGCGCGCACCCGCGTCTCCGCTTGAGGAGACAGCTTCGACAAGCGGTCCCGATAAAGGTCCGCCAGGACCTGCCGCAGCGGCGTCGACCATTCGCTGAGCGGACGCGGCGCTGCTCCGAGGGGTGAAAACAGTTTGTCGAGAGCCATCAGGAGGCTGGAGATCAGCGGATATTTCGTCCGGACTTCCTCGGCCAATCCTTCCTGCCAATCTTTCGGCAGATGTTCGTCGCGGACGCGATCGAGTGTCTCCAGCCAGGGACGTGCTTCGGGTTGAGTGCCAAGCTGCTCGTCGAGCCAACTTGCCACGTCAGCCTGTCGGACGACAGCAGCGAGAGCCTCGAAATCGCAGCGCGTCAAGTAATCGATTATCAGACGCAGCAATCGACCCGGTCCGAATCTCGAAATCTGGGTTCCCAATTCACTGCGGTGAGCCACTTCGCAACGGTCCAGTTCGCGGGCAATCAGCGGGACAATCGATTCGTCCGCCGCACCGACGACGATCTCGGCCGGCGCGCGTGTCGCGCTCCATGAAGCAATCGTCGCAGTCGCGGCCAGCGCCTGCGACGGTGGATCATCCGCGACGATCAGGTGCTCACGCGTGATAGGCAAGTGGCGATCGGCCCACGCGGTGGGCGAAACACAGCCCCAGGGGTCGAAGTAGTTGGCCATGTTCGATGGAGCCGCAATCAGCGCGGTGATCGAGGCCGGCCAGCCGGCTAGCGCGGTGGTCAGAGGCAGCGGCAGATCGCTCAGCCCCACGAACCAAATCTCTGGAAGCGGATTCGAATTCGTCGGGTGCAAGTCCGATGGACGGAGGTCGCTGGGGACGACGAAGCCGAATCCTTCCAACCGCTGTCGCGCTTGCCGATCGACCTTAGCCAAGAGGGTCCAAAGTTGCTTTTCATGAAGCTCTTCACTCGCATCAATCGCGTCCTCGGGCGTCTGCCCGTGGCGGCGCAGTTCGAGCACGGCAGTTCGGCAGGCGGTCGCGAAGCGAAGCCATGCGTCCCCGTCTGCGATCGCAGGCAGGTGGACGCGGAACGCCTCGTTGGACGACGACGGCACGGACTGCAGCTGTTCCGCCCAAAGCAGATTCACCGCCAATTCACTGACCAACGTGCGGCCCGGAGCTAGCAAGTGATGGGGGAGCTGTCCGATCGACAGGAACTGGGGCACAACCGAGAAGCGGGTGTCCCGACGGATTGCTCTGCTCCAGCGGCGAGCTGCTCGTCGCGCGGGCAGAACTACCAGTGGTCGGGGCCCTTCCCCCCGTGAAGAGGCCGGGGACCGGAACTGGTCCAGCCAGGTGCAAAATGACCGATAGAGTGGCTGGTCCCAACCCAAGAACACGCGATTTGGCGACCGCTTGGTCACGATCTAAGCTCCCCTGCCCTCAAGACTTCGAGTGATTCTCGTCCCACAGATTCCGTCAAGTTAGAAGGACGGTCGTGACACGTCTGGTCCCCAAGGCAGAAAAAGCACCAAGGTCCAGTCGCCGGTCGGTTCGAGCGCGGGAGCGGGCGGACCGATCCAATCCAAGCGGCCCGCCGTCGCCCCGGACCGATCGCCCCAGCGAAAGGGCGACGGGCATCCGAACCACCGCCGCTAATAGATAATGTCGACCCGCCGATTCTCGGCGGCGCTCTGCTGGGCCGCCTGCAGGATCCGCAGCGCTCGATAGGCATCTTCCAAATCGCTCATCTTCCGCACGAGACTCGTCACGGCGCGATGGAATTGCGTCAATAACTGCTCGCCCACGCTCAATTCGCTTTCCAGTGATTCCTGGTGGCGGCCCGCGTCGTCGAACCAGACAAGGCTCGACGGCAGGTCGATAAAAGCGAGCCCCCGTTCACAGCAGATCTGCAGGCCGGCGGGGGGACGAAACGTGATCGCTTCGGTCCACCGCGATGGGATGTACCGCCCACAGCTCAACTGACATGTCACCGGCTGGCGATCGGTTTGCGGGAATTGAAGATTGATCACCTGATAGTCAGGGTGGTCCTGCGCATTGTGGTGGATCACGCTCATCGTGCTCTGCGGGTCAACGCCCACCGTGAATCGACACCAGTCGATCAGTTCGACGAGCTCCCGAGCAATCAGATGACCCGGACTCGAAGGACGGCCATGCCGCGCCTGCACGGGGTCCTCACCCGGAACCCGCCGATGGCAGAAGACCAGTTGAGGCGGCCCCAACCGCGTGGCGATCAGTTCCTTGAGCCGCAGCGTGGCCGGTGCGTAGCGACGGGGGAACTCCGCCATGAACGCAACGCCGGAACGGTCGACGCGCTGCTTCAACTCGATCGCCTGGTCGGGTTCCAGATCCAGGTCGGCGGCCCAGTAGATTGCTTTACCCGCATCACAGGCGGCCAGCATGGGCAGCCAGCCCTGCCATGAATGTTCCAAGATCAGGACTGCGTCGATATCCGGACGCTGAATGAGGCTGCGAAAGCCGTCCACCCGATCGCAGCGAAACTCGCGCGCCGCTTGATCGGCTAGCAGCGGGACGGATCCGTAGACCGCGCGAACTTCGAAGCGGTCCTGCAACACACGCAACGCCGGGCGATGGCGATGCTGCCAAGCCTCACCGAGTCCCACCAAGCCAACGCGGAGCTTCATGCCGTGAAGTGACCTGCGGACGGAATGACGATCCGTGCCGCGGAGCAGGACGCGCGGAACTCTTCGCAAATGCAACCCCGGGGACACATTCCAGCCACAGAGTTTCCGAAATCGCGAAAAGCGGAAAAAAATGCTAGCAAACCGCAGGGCCTCAAGCGTTCGCCGATAACCCTTGCGTGGCTCTGAGTTTAGCGTCTTTCGCGGAGGCCTGTCAGGGTCGCTTTTTTCGGTTGCAGGGTCCCCCCCTTCTGCGGACCGTGCTCTCGAAGTGATTGCGTGACTATCAGCCAGTCTTATACTCCCGCCCTTTGAACCGCTTAGGCTTGCGCCATGAGCACTCATCGCGTAAACCTCCTAACTTGTCACAAGTGTTGGATCCGGTGCCTTGGACGTGGAGCGGTGCGGCTGGGCCCTTTGGAGCTGGGAGTTCAAATCGATGGTGGGAGCTTTCCTGACGTCTGTCTTGGCGGTGTTCGCAAGTGGAGATGCAGCGTCGCCGGGGTTGAGCTACGCGGAGGCCTATCGTTCGGCTGAGCAGGATGGCAAGCCGTTGGTGGTCGTGGTCGGTGCCGATTGGTGCCCGGCCTGCCAGAATCTGAAGCACTCGACGCTTGCTTCGATGTGGGCCGAGGGGGATTTGCAGGAAGTCAGTGTCGCGCAAGTGGACAAGGACGAAGAGCCCGAGTTGGCGAACAAGCTGATGCGCGGCGAGACGATCCCTCAGATCATCGTATTCACGCCCAAACCGCAGGGCGGTTGGCAGCGGACACAGATGACGGGCTTCCAATCGCAGGGAACGCTGCGGTCCCTGATCCGTCGAGCCGTGAGCTTTCGGCGGAACGCTTCCTAAAGGCCCGTCTTGAAGACCCGGTCTGGCAACTCCTGAAGAGACCCTGTCGGGCACTTTTGAATGCATCGCTTCGGCCTGCAGCGACAAGCGTCGCTGGCAGGCCGATTTCGTTTCTGGGTCTGAGCGTTCTCTCGGTGTCCGACGGCTGGCACGTCCCCCAGCCGCCCGTGGCTCGGTAGGATACGTCTCACGACATCCGATCGTTGTCCAGTGGTGGTTGATGAACGACGATTCGGGCGCTTTGCGAAGTTTGGAGAGAGACGCCTGTGACGACGTTTCCAGAAGCCGTCGAACATTTGATTCGCAGCGACGAGGTGCTTGCGCCCCACACTTGGCTGCGGATTGGGGGACCTGCTCGTTACTTCGCGGAACCGACTTCGCGTGAGGAACTCGTGGAGCTTGTGCGGGCGGCGGCACAGGCCGAGTTGCCGGTCCGAGTCCTGGGCGGCGGATCGAATCTATTGGTCCGGGAAGCGGGATTCAGCGGCTTGGTCGTTTCCATCGCGGCGGCCGAGTTCAGTCAGATCACGGTAGAAGGTGACCGCGTTAGATCTGGTGGAGGGGCGAGGCTTTCGCACGTCATCAATTGGGCGGTCGCTCATGGTTTGGCGGGGATCGAGCACTTGGTGGGAATCCCGGGGACGCTTGGTGGAGCGATTTGCGGGAATGCTGGAACCCAGGGGGGCGACATTGGGCAAACGGTGGTGCGACTGGAACTGCTCAGTCGTTCGGGTGAGATCTATCAACGGGAAGGCAGTTCACTGCATTTCTCGCACCGGCAAAGCGACGTCGAGGAGATGCTGATCCTCGAGGCGGAGTTGGCACTGGAGGCCAACGATGCTCGGGAATTGACCAAGCGGATGCAGGGTCAGTGGATCATGCGGAAGGCTCAGCAGCCGATGGCGGAAAGTCGCGTGTTGATGCCCTTTGTGGATCCGGTGGGTGCTACGGCGGGGAGCCTGATTGACCAGGTGGGGCTACGAGGCGCGCGGAGTGGTGCTGCGGCGATCGATTCGCGCCGCCCCGAATTCATCGTGGCTCATGAGGGGACCACCAGTGATGACGTCCTCCGGTTGGTGGAAAAGGTCCGGGAGCAGGTGGCGCGACAGGTCGGAGTCGATCTTCAGTTGGCGATGAAGATCTGGTAGCGTCGCCAGAGGGAGACGGCCATCGGGCCGCTGAACGGCTGCCGGGGATTCCTGTGCGGCGAGCGTTGGCAATGGCGTTGCCGGCGGTGAAGCGATTACCGGGCAGGCTGGGTAAAGTGCGAAGCCTTGATCCCATGAAGGAAGAGTTCGATGGGTTCGGCCAAGGAAGGCCCTGTCTCGCTGGCTGACGACGACGACGTTCGTTCCTGGAGGTGGCTCCGCAGCGCGCCGATCTGGACGCTGTTCTGGCCAGGGCTGCTGGTCTTGACGGGGTATCTCCTCTGGCACGGCTGGGCCGCAGACCGCGTCTTGCCGCACTACTTCGGTCTGACGGCGGATGGATTGCATGTCAGTCCGCCGCCCGCCTGGGTCAAAGCCGATGTGGTGGCGGAGGTCTACCGTGCGGCCGCACTGGACCAATGCTCCTTGACCGATCCGCAGGCAGCGGCCCGGATCGCGCATGCGTTTGCGGCTCACCCGTGGGTGGAGCGGGTGATTCGTGTCGAGAAACTGCCGTCAGGCCAAGTGGATGTGACGCTGCGGTATCGGCGGCCCGTGGCCGTGGTGATGGTTTCGGGCAAGCTCTGGCAGTTGGAGTCTGAATCGGCCTTCTTTCCCGTCGATGGTGCGGGTGTCTTGTTGCCACCGAGTGATTTTCAGCAGGCGGCCCAGAATGAATATCTGCGGATCGTGATTCCGGGAGTCTATCCGCCTCGAGGCACCGTCGCGGGCATGCCGTTTGGCGACGACCGTGTGGCCGACGCCGCGCGTCTGGCGTCGTGGCTGGTGGATGATCGCGCGCCGCTTGATCTCCGCGAAATCGCTCCCCTCGGACAGGCTTCCGCGCAGGTCGGAATCGAGTTCGTGATTCGCCGCGGAACGAGTGATGAGTTCGTTTGGGGACGGTCGCCCGGCCGAGAGTTACCTGGGGAACCGTCGGCTGAAATGAAGCTGGCGCGGCTTCGCAGTCTATCGATCGGCCGGCAGGCAAAAGGAACGATCGATCTGCGTTGATCGCCGCCCGGTGGACGGTCACTGAGCATCGCAAGCGCAGATCGCGTCACCGAAGAGCAGTTCACATCCCGCAACCGCGGTTAGCGTTGCGGGTTTTGTCCGCGAAGCTTCCCGAGATAGAACTGCGGTCGCTGCAGTTCCGTGAGCTGGTTCGTCGCGTCGTTCACCAAGTTCTGCACGAGGGCGAGTTCTTGTTGCAGTGCGGCGTGCTGCTCCCCAATCCAGGTTTGCAGCTCCGTGGTGGCTCGCTGATGCGCGCCTTCGATTTCCTGGATTGCTTGTTGACGAAGTCGGGACCACTGCTCATTGGCGGCCGTCCGAAATCCATTGCGCAAAGCGGCCTCGAGGTTGCTGGACACGGCGAACCGTGGGTCATTCCAGTCACCTTGGATGCGCGCATCCAGTTCAAACCGGTCGATCGAGGCCAGTCCCCGATTCAGCGAATCGATCATTCCCAAGCGGGCGAATCGTTCACTCCCCTGGGCCGTGACTTCGACAGCCGGTTGCCGGACCATCAATCGGCCGTCGATCTTTGTTCCTTGCGTGGACAGATCGAGCCAGACATCGAGGGGTGCGGCAGAGATTGACACTGCGACTTTGCGATCGTCACCGAGCCGTCGGACTTGCGCCGGCACGGCTGGCCAGTGAATCCGCAGGATGTCGGTTCGCGGACTGGTTTCAAAGTGCCGGTAGTAATTGACCTGCAGCGCGTGCGGGCCCGTGAGGTTCAGCTTGGTGATGATCGGCAACTCATTCGCCCCGAGCCGCGCCGTATCCCAGCTGAAGTTCTGAACGGTGCCCGTGAGCTGGTAGTCCTGCCGAGCATGAGAAATGCGTCCGCTGATCTCGCAATGTTGACAAAACACATCGGGCAGCCGCGGTCCGCGATGGAAGTCGATATCCTGGCCGCGGCAGCGGGCCGGCTTTGGCGGAACGACGGTTGCGTCAGCGACCTGCTGCGCCATCTCAAGGTGCGGGCGGAGTTGGTCGAACTGGGCACGGGCTACCGCGATCAACCAGCGGCCATCGAGCGAGATCTGGTCGAGTGGTACGCCGGCCAGTTCGGAAAGGCGTTGCTGGTCGTCACGTCGGGCCTGGTCGATTGTCTGCCAATCGTATTGCAGTTGCTGGGGAATCGCGTTTGCCGCGTCGCGGAGGGCAATGACCTGCTGGCGGACGCTTAATGCATCGCGCAGCGCCTGTTCCAACGTCGGCAGATCCCGCAGCGGATTCTCCACGGTGCGCGCGGATGCCTTGATCGCCTGAACTGTCTGTTTGAGTTGAGCTGTCTGTTCACGGAGGCTGCGCAACTGAGTCTGCCACCGATCTCCGATTTCCTTTGCCGTCCGCGGAGACGCCAGTTCGTCGGCAAATGTCTTGGCTTGTGTCTCGGCCTGGTCGCAGATCTTTTCGACCAGATTACCGATCAACTGACCTGTCCAGCTGCGTTCATCCGCGGGCGAAACCACCGGCTCAGCCGGTGGAAGGCGACCAGAGTCCATGCGTTCCGTGCTGAACTCCAACTGTTCGATCCGGGCATCCGTGATGACGAATCTGCCATGCAGCAGAGCCAGCCCGTCCAGTTGGGCCAGGATCCGGCCAGTGCGAATCAGGTTTTCCCGATCGCGATCAGGATCCGCTACCGCAAGGCTCCGCACCATCAGCCGCGGGGGCAGCCAGCCGATCTGCAATTGATCGATGTCAACGCGAGCCCCAATGGCCGATTGCAAGCCGCGCTGGAGCGCCAGGTGCAGGATGGGGGCTGCGGCGAGCCAAAGTGCAAGAACTGCCAGCAGCATCAAAATGATGCGCGAAATGAAGAACCGCCAGCGGATCATGCGGCCCTCCCTTGCCTTTGCGAGATCACGTGTCGGACGAGAAACTTCAAAGCGTCTTGGCTGCCCTGCCCTGATCCCGTCGTTGCCGCTTGACTTCCGATGGAGATCGATGGGGGCGTCGTCGAGGCGGTCTGCGCGACAGCTTGGGATGGTCCGAGTCGGACGAGATCGATCTGCGTTTCGACAAGCTGCAGTGGGCCGCCATCGACTAGCGCAGCGGAACTATGATCAATTTGTGATGGCGTCTCGCGCGTCGCACCGATGTGTGAATCTTCGATCCGCAGTGAGCCTGTGACGTGCTGAGGCCGTGGCGCAGTCGCCTGTGGCGATGGACCATGGACCTGCGGTGCTGATCCATGTGGGAGCGGCGTCGCGCGGGGGGATGGCTGAAGTCCGACGGGCCGTTCGGCAGGTTTGACTGGCACTGGTGTTTGGCGGGCTGCCCAACGTTTCAGCCAAGGAACGGTCAGCAGATACGTGGGGCCTGTAGCAACTGCACCCACCAGCAGGCTGCCCAAAACGACCGTGTTGTGCAGCTTGAACCAGTGAACGCCCGGCATCGCATACCAGGATTCCCAGGTGGCCCGCCAGCTTGGCGATTCAAGGATCGCCGCTCCGATCGCTCCCGTGAAGGGATCCAGGCGCGTCGCTAAAAAACTCACGCCGATCGCCGTGAGGAAACACACGGCGTGATTCAGGTTCAGGCACAACACCAGGAACAGCAACGCTCCTGCAGTGAGGTTCAACTTGGGAACCAACCCGAGCAACAAACCGAATGCCAGACCCGCTGCCATCGCTCGCGGATGTCGGCGGCCCGAGATGGCGCGCCGCAGCGCGATCAGCATCCGGATCAGCCAAAGAATCATCGGGGAGACCTTGAATCGTTACGGTAGGTTTCGCGAGGTGGTCCTCCCATCGTTTCGGCACAGTTCGCCGCTGAAACCAGCAAATCCGTCAATCTCGAATCGCGTGCCCGGCTGCCTGGGGCGGTAGAGTCGACGTGGCTTTCCCAGGACGCCAGGGCTGCCAGGGGGCTGTCGATCGTGGTTAATGGGCGTAAGTAGGCCGCGCCGCAAGCGTGTTGCAACCGATCCGGCCGCGATGCCCGCTGGGAAGAGGACCGGCCGCATGAACAATGAAGAAATCGCTCAAGAACTCGACGAGCTGGCCGAGCTGCTGGAGTTCCGCGGTGAGAACACGTTCCGGGTCCGTGCCTATCGCAATGGCGCGCGGGCGATCCGCGGGCTGCCTGAAGCCGTCTCGGAGATCTTGGGCGATCCAGATCGTCGCCTGTCGGATCTGCCGGGGATCGGCGAGGCGATTGAAGAGAAGGTGCGGACGCTGCTGACAACGCATCACATTCCTCAACTGGAAAAACTGCGTGCCGAGATTCCGGCCGGCGTATTGCACATGATGCGTGTGCCTGGCTTGGGCGCCAAAAAAGTGGCCGCGCTGCACAGCGCGCTAGGGATCGCAAACATCGACCAGCTGCGGATGGCGTGTGAAGCCGGCAAGGTTCGCGAGCTGAAAGGATTTGGCGCCAAGACCGAGCAGAACATCCTGCAGAGCCTCTCGCGGACGGAAATCACGGAGCGGCGAATCCTTTGGGCGGATGCGGAGCGGATAGTCCTGCGGGTGTTGGAAGTGCTGCGGAAAGCAGACGGCGTGTTACGGGTGGAAGCGGCCGGCAGTTTTCGCCGCGGCCGTGAAACCGTGGGCGACATTGACCTGCTGGCGGTCGCGGATGAGCCCGGTTCCGTGATGGATGTCCTGGCCGAACAGTCGGACGTGGCGCAGGTGCTGGTGCGCGGCGAAACAAAGATGTCAGTCCTTACCGCGCACGGACTGCAGATCGATCTGCGGGTTGTCGCCCACGATTCTTTCGGAGCGGCCTGGCAATACTTCACGGGCTCGAAGGAACACAACGTGCATCTGCGTTCGTTGGCCAAGCAACACGGGTTGAAATTGGACGAGTACGGCCTGTGGAACGGTGACAAATCGGTGGCCGGCGCCGATGAGCAGCAAATCTACAAGCACCTCGGTTTGCCTTGGATCCCACCCGAGCTTCGCGAAGACCGCCTGGAGTTCAAATCGCGTCCATTGCCGGACTTGCTTGAGCTGAAACAGCTGCGCGGCGATTTGCACATGCATACGACGGACACGGACGGGGATCACTCGTTGGAAGAAATGTGTAACGCGGCAGTGGAAGCTGGCTACGAATACATCGCGATCACGGATCACAGCCGTCGCGTCACCATGGCTCGTGGTCTCGATCCCAAGCGGTTGCGCCACCAGTGGAAAGCAATCGACAAGCTGCGCGAGCGATTCGACGGCAAGCTCGACATCCTCAAAGGAGTCGAATGCGACATTCTGGAGTCCGGGGGAATGGACCTGCCAGACGACGTTCTGGCGGAGGCAGATTGGGTACTGGCAAGCGTGCACTATGGACAGCGCCAATCGCGCGAACAGATCACCGATCGAATACTGGGAGCGATCGAGAATCGCTACGTCTCGTGCATCGCGCACCCCACAGGTCGGTTGCTGACGCGCCGGCCGGCCTACGACGTCGACCTGGATGCAGTGTTCGCCGCAGCCGCGGCGAATGGCACATTCATGGAACTGAATGCGAACCCATGGCGGTTGGATCTGGACGACGTGCGATGCATGGCTGCCAAGCAGCTTGGCATTCTGGTGGCAATCAACACGGACGCGCACGCCACGGTGGAGCTGTCCAACCTCCGCTACGGTGTGCTCCAGGCGCGTCGCGGTGGCTTGGGAGCACACGACGTGCTCAATACCCTGCCCGTCAAAAAGTTACGGCAGCGGATTGCTCAGAAACGGTCCGCATGAAAGAACCACCAAACGCGTCGCTGCCCAAGATCCAGGGCAGCCAATCGACCGTGGGAGTCGTTCGACCGCAATGCGGATCGTCAAGCACAGCGGAACGCAAACGATGACCGAGGTGTTCCGTCACCGACCAGCGTCAACCGCTTGCCATCCCTCGTCGTTGCGCGGCGCGTCAACGAAACGGGCGGGCCGCACGTCTCGGTCCACGATCGGGCCAGACAACTCGCTCCGTGCGGCCGTCTCAACCAAGCGAGTCTGCGGCATCGCCGCGGTCTTGCCTGAGGGCTCGGTCCCTGGCAACAACGGCGGAGCCACTGGCTTTTGAGACGCCGAGGCACCCAAGGGTCCGGATGCTGGAACTGGTTTCAGGGTGGTCGGCGCTGGCAACAGAGACGGATCCGCGCTCCCTGCGTTTGTCGGCCAGGCAGACTGATTGTTCGTCAGTGCGGCCGCCGAATAGCCCGCGGCGCTCGCCGCCGAGGTGCCATCGCCGTTTCGCAAAGAAGGCGGATCAATTGGCGTTTGGTCCTTGTCTGCACCGCTGGGAATCGTTGAGTCGCTGCCGGAAGCCGTTGAGGGAATCGTCGAGTTCTGAGGCGGTACGAGCTGCGTGGAGCCGCCGATCACTGCGCTGGGCGGAGCCGCTGGTGTATTTGCCGCGGCCGGCGCCGGGGTGCTGGGGGGCAACACCATGTCAGTCAGCGGCGGGTAACTGCTGGCCGGAGGAACCACCGGCGCTTCATAGATTTGCGTCGCCACAGTGCCGGGAGCGTAAAGGCTTGAACTGGAGCCCGGCGGAATCGTGGATCCCGTACCTGTGGACGGAGCTGCAAACGTTCCGCCTTGCAGGTTGGGATATTGGGCCGGAGGCGCGACGGCCGACGGATAACTGCTCGTGGACGGATACGAAGGAGCTTGCGGTGCGTAGTTCACGGAGCCGTTGGAAAAGCTCGACGGCGGGCAAGGCTGACCCGGCGGGAAAGCCGGTGTCGTGCTGGGTGCAAAGGCCGTCACGCTCGGACTCCGCTGCACCTGGCATTCGATCCCCGTGCATGCCTGCATCTGTGGGACGACTTGACCAGTGGCTTGGTCCACCGAGGCCACGGGGCGGTAGTAGGTCACGTTTGCGGGATAGCCGCTGGAGTTGTAACCCATGGCTGGGCCGGTACCGGCGGTTCCCATTGCCGGAAAGCCTACCGGCATCGCGGAAGGACTCGACGTGCCCGGAACACTCGTAAAGGTTGCGGGCATCGCGGCATTGGTGACCGGTGCGAAATACGCCGCCTGCGTCACGACCGGAGTCGTCCCGAAGTTTGCGGTGTAAGTTACCGGTGCGGCACCGACGATCGTACCGGTCGCCGGTGAGCCAAGAACCGGAATGGCGGTTCCCGTCGTCGCCATGCCGGGCTGCCAAGTCGCTGGCATCGCTGCAGTCACCGGAACGGATTGTGTTGTGGGGACGGCTGGCGGCAGCGCAGGCTGTGGCACGGCCGCCAAGTCTTGCGGCGGTGAGTTGACCGGCGTTGAAACTCCGTCGTGGCTATTGCCCAGTCCATAAAAAGCTAACGTACCAGCAGCCGTACTGCCTGCCGGGGCAAAGATCGAGGACCAACTGGAAGCGGTGCTATTACTGGCGGGAGCTGTAACCGCTGGGTTAGTCGCTGCGTTGGCGGGCCAAACCGTCGGGTAGCTCGGCGCTGGAAAGCCGTTGGCGGTTGGCACCGACCCGAAGCCCACGGTTTGCGATGTGCCACCAGCGGGCGTCAACACAAATCCGCCGTTGCCCGTGGGAATCGCCACGTAGCTGTTCGGCTGCACGACGGATGCTTGCTGCGTCTTGTTTTGGTTGCACCACCACCCCGCATGGGACGTGGGGTTGCCGGAGCATGCAAACGCCACAGCGCTCAGCCAGACGAGCCACGTACGGTCGGCGATCAGCATGCCAGCATCCTTAGAAGTTCGGCGCGCGAAAGCAGCCGACAATGGTTTGACCAAGTGTGCCCGCAGACGGTCAACGAGCACTGGCAATTCTTGAGCAACAGTCGTGAAAAACGTAGTCCCTCGAGTCGGCCTGTAGCGAAGGTAACGAAGATGCAGAACTTGACGGCGGGTGACGGCGACCGGGGACCGGAGTTTGGGAGGAATGGCGAACTGCCGTTGGATCTAGGTTGCCCGGTTTGGGCCTGCGACAGTTGGGCGGATATCGTGTATCCCCCGAAGACCCCGCGCAGCGCGTACCTGCAGTGGTATGCGAAAAGCTTCAACAGTGTGGAGGGAAACAGTACGTTCTGGGCAATTCCCTCACCCCGGCAGACAGCACTCTGGGCAGCCTCGGTGGGGCCGGACTTTCGATTCGCTCTGAAGTTTCCTCGGGTGATCACCCATGATGCCCGACTTCGAGACTGTCAGTCCTCGCTCGCTGCCTTCATCGATGCGGCAAAGCCCTTGGCCGAACGGGGTTGCCTGGGCACGTGCTTCATTCAACTTCCGCCCACGCTCGCGGTCGACGAGCTGCCTCTGCTGCAGCGCCTGTGCGATCCACTTCCGGACTGGATGCCGATCGCCGTCGAACCCCGCCATGCATCATTCTATGATCAGGCGGCAGGTGAAGCCGCTCTGGATCGGTGGCTTCGAGACTTGAGGTACGATCGCGTTCTGTTTGACAGCCGTCCGCTGTACTCCCTCCCTGCACGAACCGATTGTGAAAGAGTCTCACAAACAAGAAAACCGCGAACACCACTTCGTCAGACCGTCACAGGGCGCAGTCCCTTCTTGAGACTGATCGGCCGCGATGATCCTGAAGAGGTTGAACGGTTTCTCGCCGAGTGGTCAGAGCCGATCGCCAAGTGGGTTGACCAAGGACTCAGGCCGGTCGTCTTTGTCCATGCGCCGAATGATCGGAACGCCCCACAGCTCGTCCGCCAGCTCTGGAGGAATCATCTGGCGCCCAGGCTCGGTCACCCGATCGCTGAGTTGCCGACCCTGCCCGCCCGGCCCCCACAGCTCAGTTGGTTTTGAGCGAGGGCGCTTTGGGTGTGCCTGCGAGGCGGGCAATGTAGGTCGGCAAGTAGCAGTGTCGATCGGTCATTAAATAACAACGCCCCGACACCAAAGCATGCGGGGCCTCGACAATCGCGGGCGGCAGGCCAGCGGAGAGATACTCCGCCGGCCGTGGAAGGCCGAGTTATTCGCGGGGACGAATCGCACCGGTCAGGCCGCTGTAATCGACCCGGTCATCGGTGTGCCAAAGAGGCTGACCGAGCTCCACACGGCGGCGGAGAATCTCGATCTTCTCTTGGGATCCCGCAGGCGCATCGGTCGGATGGAAATCCGACGAGTGCTGGGGGGCGAAGTCTTCGTCATGTCCATAACGAAGGATGGCCTCGAAAACATTCTTGCAAACTGTCATGAAAACACCTCAGTATCAAAAGCTCCGGCGGGCAAACCCCAATGCGACCGACGCATGGAAGCCCAGCTCGGGAAAGGGCGTGTTCTGTTGAAGGGAATACGCGGCGATCGCGGTCAATTCCCGCCGCTGGCCGAAGGCACGCGAGGCGTCGCGGTGCCTTCTTGCAAGTCCCTGACGGGATTATTAACGCGAGCCTAACGAAGTCAACAAAAAAAACATGTGGTTTACCCACTTCGAGACTTGCCCTCGACGTGATCTTCTGCTTTCGAAAGCCGATAGGAGAACGTCGACTCTGAGGCGCTTTTGAGTCGAGTGGAAGCCGGGACGGATGCCGTTGGAATGCGGTGCCGATTCAAGGTTACGGCAATGGCCCGTAACTGACTTTCAAGGCGGAATCGTTCCGCATTGAATCCGGGGTGCAAAATCGCCGGCCTTGGGGAATCGTTTACCAGTACCCCCACTGGTGGTTTAAGCTCTTCCGCAGCTTCGGCGGCTTTCAAAGCAGAGCGAGTGACGGATGTGGATCCAAAAAATTGTCGAACTTTCTCCCCGCCATCGCGGAATTCATCTCGTCACGGACGAGTTGATCGCCGCGATTCCTGAGCTCAGCCAGATCCGCGTGGGGATGTTCCACGCACTGCTGCAGCACACAAGTGCCAGCCTTTCGATCAACGAGAACGCGGATCCCGACGTCCGCGCCGATTTGGAGATGGCCGTCGATCGAATTGCCCCCGAGAACTGGCCGTATGTTCACACATGTGAGGGGCCTGACGATATGCCGGCGCACATCAAAGCAGCGTTTCTGGGATGCAGCGTTTCGATTCCGATCCGTGAGGGGCGTCTGTGTCTGGGGACGTGGCAGGGAATCTACTTGGGGGAACACCGCAACCGGGCTGGTCGGCGGCGCGTTGTGGTGACCCTCGCGGGCGAAGGCTAGGGAGACCAGGCCGCTTGTGGGATCGCCAGACTCCGATCCCAGGAAACGGCCGATCGCGACTCACCATTTCAGACCGAATCGTTCTCCGACGCTTTCGCTCGATCCGGTGCCTCCGCGGAGCGGTTCCTGCCGCGGCTTCACCTTCAGCGGACGTTGTTCCGAGGCTTCCTCCTGGACTTCCGCCGCATCGCTCTTTTGAACCGGTTCAGGCTTCGGTTGAACGGCGCGGAGGGAAAGACTCATCCGCTGTTGTTCTCGATCCACGCTCAGGATCTTGACTTCGACTTCCTGTCCGGCCTTCACGTGGTTGTCGACTTTGAAGACCCGATGATGGGCCAACTCACTGAGGTGGATCAGTCCTTCGATGCCCGGCGCCAGTTTCACAAACGCACCGAACTCTGCCAAACGTGAAACCGTTCCCTTGACGTTGGTGCCCACGGGAAACTTTTGTTCGATATTGTCCCAGGGATGTTCCAGCAGGTCTCGGTACGAAAGACTCAACTTGCCGGTCGCTTCATCGATCTTTTCGATCCGTACCTTCACCTTTTGGCCGACTTCCAGCACTTCACTTGGATTGGAAATCCGGTCCCAGCTCAGGCGGCTGACATGGATCAAGCCTTCCAGGCCACCCAAGTCGACAAATGCGCCGAAGTCCTTGATCGTGCGAACGGTGCCTTCGACCGTGTCTCCAACGTGCAATTGCGCCATTTGGGCTTGGCGACGCTCTTGCCGTTCACGTTCCAAGACCGCGCGGCGGCTGAGTACAAGATTCTTGCGCCGCGGATTTGCTTCGGTAATGACGCAGGCCAGTCGCTGCCCCACGAAATCGGCGGGCGTTTCAACGCGATACTCGGAGATCTGGCTGACAGGAATGAAGCCTCGCACGGCGCCAACCGTGCACTCTAAGCCACCGCTGTTGGCAGCCGTCACGACTGCTTCCACGAGGCTGCCTTCCTCAAGGTCTGACCAGTCCACGACGCTGACGGTTTGCCCCGGGATCAGGCATTCGTACAAGCCATCGGCCCCGTTGTAGGCACGGACCATCACTTCCATCTGCTGACCGACGACCGGTGGAGAGGAGAACTGGTCCAGCGGCACACTGCCTTCATCGGGTCCGCCGAGAGCTACGAACACGGTGTCATCGTTGAACTTGACGATCGTCGCCAGAATCCGCTGACCTTCCTCTAACGCCGTGCCGATCCGCTGGGCGGCACCCGGGGCGGATGCCATCAGCTGGTTCAGGTCTGCTGCGGCGATTTCCTGGTCGAGCAGGTGTTGCAGATCGTCGTCGAGTGCCGCGCGACGGTTGGGGACGGGAATCCTGTCCGCAACCGGCAAGTGCGTCTCGGTCGCGTCACGTTCCGATCGACCTCGATCACGACCACCGCGATCCGATCGGCGCGAATCACCCGGACGCTTGTCGCGGCGGGGAGCACCTTCCGCAGCGGGGGTGCGGGCCTCGGTCGCGGAATCCGATGCAGCTTCTGATGCCGTCGGGGCGACGTCGGAGAGGGGCGGTGCTGCGGCTCTGCTGCCGGAACCAGCGTTTCGGTCGACGCGGGCCGATCGATCTTCCTGCTGGGCTCCTTCCCTGGGAGGTGCAGCCTGAGGCGCAGTGCCCGTGAAGCGACCGAACGTTCGCGCGCCATGAAGCCCCGAAAGGGCTCCGGACAATGGGCCTCGACCGACCCCGCCAGAAGAGGTCCGCGTCGGACTGGCGTCCGCTGACGCTGGAGTTGAAGAAGCCGCGTCGGGTTGCGATTCGGAAACGGAGGGGACAGCGGCCGGGAGTGACGATTCCGGAGCGGGTTGCTCAGAGGACATTGCAGGTCTGTAAATGAAGTAGTCGGAGAAAGCCAGAAACCACCAAGCCTGGCGCGATGGGGCATCCACCACCGGCCGAACATGGCCAGAGTGTTCTCTGGGGGCCGAACGATCCAGCGTAGCGGGCGCCCCGCTGGATCGGTAGTGTGTCGAGTTCCCCTTCTCGAGTTCTCAGAAAGCCGTCGCCGATGCCAGAACTCGTCCACTCGCTTTCAATCCTCAACGACTCCCTACGCCAAGCGCTGACCGAGGCCCCCGAAGTTCCGTTGCCCGAGACCCCTCAGGTCGACCAAGGGCTTGCCGATTGGGCGAGGGAAAACCCGAGTCTGGGATTCCCGAATCCGCCGCGATGCAAGGAAGCCGCCGAGGCATGCCGGGCCGGTCTCTGGCTGCTCGCCGGATACCTCGACGAAAGCCACTCGATCAGCCAACAGCTGCACACGCCCGAGGGCAGTTTGTGGCATGGCGTGATGCACCGCCAAGAAGGGGATTACTCGAACGCGAAATACTGGTTTGGGCAGGTTCGTCGTCATCCGTTCTATGCGCGATGTGGTGTGGCTCTGGCGCAGAGCGATCAAGACCTGGCGCCACTGGAAGTGGAACGACTACTACGCAATGGGCAGTACTGCCCCGAAACCCTGGTTGACTTAGGGCGTGACGCCCGAAGAGGTAAGCTGGACCCGACTCTGGTGCGATCCATTCGGGATGTGGCTTGGTTGGAGTGGCAAACCCTATTTGAGTGCTGCTTGGAACAGGCATGGGGCGACTGATGCCGGCGACCACTGCTGGACTGCCGCATAGGATTTCACTGCAGCTTTCAGCGGTCAGCGGCAGCTGATCGCTGTCGAGATGAGAGAGGAGGACGTTATGAGTGGCTCGCGGTATTGGCTGCCCGGGATTCTGTCGATGATCTGGGCCAGCATTTTGCTCGGTGATGTGGCCGGTCCGCGCGAGTTGTCGCGGGCGTTTCGCGATGCATCACGGAGGGCGGCGCCGAGCGTGGTGACGATCATGGCTTATGGTCGACCGCGCGAGAGCGAGCCAGAGCCCGCATTGGACGGGCAGCCGATACCGGGCCAGGGGGTGCCTGCCAGACCGCTCGAAGAAGAAACAAAAACGCCCGACTCAAGCGATTCATCATCCACCGCGGAACCAGCGCGGAACGATGGCGAGAGTGCGGCGGGCGAGTCGGCGAGTGCTGCCGGAGAGGAAGTTCCTCATGCGCCTCACGCGGCCGCGGAGCTACCGCCTTTGCCGCCGTTGGAAAGCCTGATCCCAACAGGTTTGGGCTCGGGGATTATCGCCACCAGCGATGGAGTTGTGATTACCAATCACCATGTGGTGCAGGACGCCGTGCGGTTGCAGGTGCGGATGCCCGACGGGCGCGTCTTCGACGGATATGACGTGCGAAGTGACCCGGCCAGTGACTTGGCGACGTTCCGGCTGGTGGGAGACGATTTGCCGAACTTCATTCCCGCCGAGCTTGGCAGTGCGCAGGCATTGGAAATCGGCGATTGGGTGCTGGCGATCGGCAGCCCGTTCCAGTTGGAAGCGACGGTCAGCGCGGGCATCATCAGTGCCAAGGGACGTTCATTGCCGCGTTTGAAGCGGGCCGAGCTATTGCAGACCGATGCGGCGATCAACCCTGGGAATTCGGGGGGGCCACTGATTGATCTGGAGGGCCAAGTGGTGGGGATCAACACGGCGATCGCCACAGAGACCGGCGTGTTCCAAGGCGTCGGATTTGCGATCCCGATTGAGCAGGTCAAATGGGTGACAGGCGAACTGCTTGCTTACGGCGAGGTCCGCCGTTCCAGCATCGGGATTGGGGTGGCCAATCTTGATGGTCAGGTTGCGGCGCGTTTGGGAGTGACGCCGTGGGAAGGGGTCTACGTTCACCGCGTTGCCGAGGGATCGCCGGCGGCCGAAGCGGGACTCATGGCACAGGACATCATCCTGATGATTGCCGGATTCCCAGTGAACGAGCGACGGCAGTTGCAAAGCGTGCTGGAGCGGCTCCCGGTGGGGACCGAGCACCCAGTGGAGGTTCGTCGGGACGGCGAAGTGCTGAAACTACAAGTTCGCACGCAAGCCGTTCAGCGCAAGTCGCCTGCACAGCCCTAGCCGGCGATTTGCCTTTTCGGCCGTTCGTTCCATGGCGCGGTCGCGGTCCCATTCCGCGTTCGCCGTTCCATTCCGCGTTCGCCGTTCCATTCCGCGTTCGCTCAGATCACCGAGTCCCCGCGGGCCACTGTGTGACCCGTCGCGATTCATGCGGCGGGCCGGATCGCGGGCCGTTGTGCGGCGGAGGCAGGTCGAGCGTGCGGCCCGCGGAGCGTGCCTTGACGGTTCCAGGGATGGGCATGGATCGCGGCCAGGATCTGCTGGGCGCAGTCCACGGCGGCGGCGCCCGCCTGACCATCCACGATCGGGGAACTTCCCGAACGGATGCTGATCACGAAATCATGCAGTTCATCCAGAATCGCGTTCCGCGGTTCGAGCGGCTTGGGATCTGAAACCAGAAACTGTTCAAACAGTTGCTTCTGGAATGCGGTGGGGGATCCGTGTTCGCTCAGGTCAAAGCTGCCATCGCGAATGGAGGCATGCGGTTCAATGGTCAATGCCGCGGGCGCGGAGAAATCCAGTTCCGTGTAGCCGGCCGGTCCATATGCTTGCCATCGACGCCGCGGTGCCGGGCTGATGCGGGATGCCTTGAGGCATGCGACGAGGCCGCTGGCGAAGGTCAAACGAGCTTCGGCCAGGTCCTCGTGGTTCGAGATCACGGCCATGCCCGTCGCGTCGATTCGCGCGGGCAATTCACCTGCCAGTGAAAGCACGAGGTCGATGTCATGGATCATCAAGTCCAGGACGACGCCTACGTCGAGGCAACGGCCGGGAAATGAACTGGCGCGAACCGCTTCGATATAGCGGGCGCCGGCCAGAGTATTCTGTCCGGCCTGCCAGGCTGGATTGAACCGTTCGATATGACCGACCTGGAGCACGAGTTGGCGGCGGCGCGCTGTTTCCGCCAACTGGTGAGCGGCTTGATGGTCAATCGTCAGAGGTTTCTCACAGAGCACATGTTTACCGCGTGAGAGCAACTCGGCGACGACTGTCGCGTGAGTCACCGTGGGGCTCGCGACAATTGCCGCATCGAACTCGCCAGGAATCTGACCCAGGTCGGCGAACGTGGGACAGGCCAACTGTTCGGCGACCGCAGCTCGTGCTGCATCGATCGGGTCACAGACACCGACGACGCGGACTCCATCGATCGTCTGTGCGAGGCGGGCGTGGATCCGCCCCAAGTGCCCTGCCCCGATCACCACCAGCCGCAATTTGCTCACGCTGCCTTTCTCCGATCGCGTCCTCGGCCATGTCGGCCGTCGCCCTGTTGGTCCAGAAATTCGAATAGGGTCGCCAGCACCGGCGCTAAGCCGCCGTCGGTGGCGGAAAGTTGAGCACGCGCCTTGTCGACACCGACTTTCTCGCGGTAGAGCAAGCGAAAGGCGGCATTGAGCAGTTGGATGTCAACGCGAGAGAAGTTGTTCCGCTTCAGGGCGACCATATTGATCGTCCGCGGGCGAGCCGGCTGTCCCTCGCAGAGCATGAACGGAGGGACGTCGGTGATGACTCGACCGAGTCCTGCGACAAAGCTGAATTGACCGATTGAGGTGAAGTGGTGGACACCCACACCGCCCGAAATCACCGCATCGTCATGGACGTGGACGTGTCCACCGAGCATCGAGTTATTGGCAATTACCACACGATTTCCCACGCGACAGTCGTGAGCGATGTGGGCATTGGTCATGAAGTAGCCACGATCACCGACGGATGTGATTCCGTCTTCTTTTTCTGAACCGCGGTGAACCGTGACGTGCTCGCGGAACACGTTGTTGTCACCAATCACGACGCAGGTAGGTGAACCGCGATAGCCCAGATCTTGAGGCTCGCCGCCGATTACACACCCCGGGTGAAAGTGGTTGTCGCGGCCAATCGTCGTATGGCCCGTGATCGTCACATGGTTTTCCAGACGCGTGCCCGCGCCGATACGGACGTGAGGGCCAATCACGCAGAAGTGGCCGATGCGTACGTCGTCGCCGAGTTCCGCACGCGGATCGACGATGGCCGTTTGAGCGATGATCAGCGTCATGCAGACATCCTTGCTGCTACGCAGTGGTTCAAGATCGAATGCCGACAGGAACCTGCCGGCTTGTCTCCAGGAGCTACGTCATGCAACTAACCGCCTCAGGTTGCCGGCCTGCTGCAAGTGCAGCAGTTGACTGGCGAGCTCCGCATTGAGTTGATGTCCGCCGCGATAGCTGACAAAGCACCCCACCAGATCGCAGCCAGCCAGTGCCAGATCGCCCACCAGGTCCAGCAACTTGTGTCGTGCGGGCTCGTCTGCATAGCGAAGCGGGGTTCGCGGGCCGTGATGATCAAATACGACCAGGTCACGTTCAGTGACATGGAGGGCCAGCCGCTGGGCCTGCAACTGTTCGGCTTGGTCTGACGTGACAAAGGTTCGCGCGTCCGCCAGATCGCGAGTGAACCGTGAACCATCGATCACACAACCAAATGCCTGAGCCCGGATCGTGCTGGCTGGTCCATAATCGAGCCGGTACTCGGCATGCATCCGCCCATCGGGGCTCGGTGACATCTCCACCCAGGCTGCCAGTGAGCCGACACGCAGCACGCGGTCGACCACAATTCGTGGGCGAGTCGCCGCTTGCATCACCAGCCCGGCGGACCGCAAGGCTTCGACATAAGGACCGCTGGATCCGTCCAAGCCGGGCAACTCGGGCCCGTCGATTTCCACGAGGCAATTGTCGACCTCGAGCGCATAGAGCGCCGCCAGCAAATGCTCGACCATTTCCACTCGTGTGCGGGGCGTGGCGAGCGTCGTGCGATACTGGGCGGATTGACGACAGCGAAGAGCCGCCGGCACCGACGGATGGCCTTCCTGGTCCACCCGGATGAAACGAATCCCGGTATCCGCTGGCGCAGGCCGCAATCGTACATCGACGGTCAGCCCGGACCAATAGCCGCGGCCACGGACAGAGCAAGGCCGCGCAATGGTGTGCTGGTTACGCTGCCCATCCATGGGAAGCTTCCTTGCTGGGGAGCCGGCGGGATGGAAATCCCACGGCAGCTCTGACCGCGATCGGTTTGACGTACGCCCTGGATCCTTCGGTCGCTCGCAACTCCTTTGCGAGCGTCCGTCGGGTCGCCAATCGGCGGGCAAATTCCCGCCGACGAAGGTTTGAACTCCGCGCGATCAACGCGGGGCCGGTCGACCTGCCGCACCAGGAACCTGCGCTTGTTGCGGCCGGCCTGCGTTCGCGGCGGCTGGCGATGCCTGGAAGTGCTGATCCAGCAACTGCATCACCATCGGCGTGATGTCGAGCGTCGGCGTGTGATAGACCACACTCTTCATCGCCCCACGGATCACCGTGTCTTCCTTGCTCGGATCCATCTCCACGTTGTCGTACCGCAGCACGAGGTCAATCCCGTTGTGCTGCGCTACCAACTCGACTTGGCGACGAATCACCGAGTAGTTTTCGAAATAGATCTTCGCTTCCGTTTCGACGAGTTCCTTCCGCTTTCGACCTACGTCCAAGCGTAACTGGCTGTCGAGCTGCGCGAGTTCGTTTTCCTTGTCGGCGTAGCTCGGCGAGTCAGGCTTCAGCTGCTTGAGCGCTTCGACCTTGACTTTCAAGTCAGACTTTCGAGCTTCGATTTCCTTGTCGAACTGCTCGAGATTCTGTTCAACCTGTTTGATCTGCTGTTGGATCCCAGGATGATTCTTAAAGATGTAGCCCACATCGATGATCGCCACCGAAGTTGGGCGGGGGGCGTTTTGCGCGACCGCGGGAACCGCTGCGCATGCCAGACCGAAAATGGCCAATGCCAGACGTGACCGCACTTCCAGCTCTCCTTGCACGAAAGTTGCGAGAAATCCACTCAATGCGGTGGGTTGCCCGACAGGCCTTCCTTCACCCACGAGCCGCGGTATTGTGCCGCGATAGGTCAACTGGGTAAAGACGGAAAAATCCTGACGATTCAGCAGCGCACACCGCCGGCCGTGCCCGCCCAACGCGCTCCCGCGTCGATCGTGATCGGCCTTGAATACTGCCCCCCGACAAACTTCGTTCATAGCTCCCTGCGTCGCAAACGGAACTCTTGCGGCCCGTCGCAGGGGGCAAGAATCCGCTTATTTCGCAGGGCTTTCTCCAAAATCCTTCGCTGGTCGATCGCCTTCACGGGTTCACCAGACGCCCCACAGATCGCGCTGCGAAAACAGCGCGAACCTGGTCTAGGGGCTCTGCAACGTGACTTCCACCGTCAATGGATTGGCTTGTCGATCGATGGCCAGCGTGACGTGATCTCCCGGCGCTTTGTCGCGCAGGGTTTCCCGCAACCGGGCAATGCTATCGATCGATTGCTCACCCACCTTCCGGATCACGTCTCCCACCCTAATCCCCGCTGCCGCAGCCCCCGATTGCTCGGACACCGCCAAAACACGGATTCCCGGCCCTGGATACTCGTCGTCCATCTGAATCCCCAGCACAGCCCGTGGCTGCTGGTCCGAGCCCTGTTCGACTCGAATCAACTGGGGTCGTTCCGGAACGGAGACCAGGACCTCAACGATCTGGTGGACCATATCGGTTATTTGGACCAAGCCGGCTAAGTTGATCTTGTCGAAATCGTCGCTGGGCCGATGGTAGTCGTTGTGTAAACCAGTGAAGAAGTGCAAGACAGGTAAACCAGCCCGGTAGAACGTCTGGTGATCGCTTGGACCGTTCCCGGTGGGTTCCTTGGTGAGTTTCAGGCCGGTTGCTGCGGCCGCTTGTTCCACCAGGCCATCCAGGATCGCAGCGGTTCCGGTCCCATAGACGGTCACCGTTTCTTCCGCCAGCCGACCCACCATGTCCAGATTCACCATCGCCACCGTATTTTCGAGCGGGAACCGGGGCTCGCGAACGTAATGGGCGCTTCCCAGCAAGCCTCGCTCTTCTCCGCTGAAGGCGATAAACACGATCCGTCGCCGCGGAGTCTGAGGATTTTGGGCGGCGGCTTCACTGAACGTCCGAGCCAGTTCCAGAAGGGCGACGGTCCCGCTCCCGTTATCGTCGGCTCCGTTGTGAACCGCGATCGTTCCAGGCGCCAGCGATCCTTCCCCGCCGATCCCCACGTGGTCGTAGTGCGCCCCGACGATCACCGTCTCATCGGCAAGCGAGCCCCAGCCAGGCAACTCGGCGATCACGTTCTTCGCGGGCAGCTGCAGTCGAGCCAGCGTCAGTTTCATGTCGACGGTCGTCCCGGGCAGTTCGAAGCTCTGTGGCTTCAGCTGGCCGTCGATCGATTGTTCTATATCGGCCAGGGAGCGTCCGGAGGCGGCCTTCAGCCAACGGTCGGCTTCGGCGCGCAAGAGCGCTGCGACCGGTAAGCGAAGCATCCGCGGCGCGCGGCCGGCATCGTTGACCCCTAACAGGTCGCTGCCGCTGGCCTGGAGCTGGTTGTCCAGCTGTTGCAAGGCGACCACACGTTCGTGAAGTGCCTCCCGGAGGCTGGTAGGGACGGCTTCGGCCGAAGCCGCGGCTCGTTGTTGCGCGTCTCGCCACTGTGCTGACAGATCGGCGATCGCCGCCAACTGTTCGTTGCCGCGTTGCCAGGAGTCTTGCGACTGCTGCGTTGCGCTCAGCTGATCGTTGACGATCAGCATGCCAGCTGCTCCGCGGGAAACGGCGGCCCCCAGTTTGGTTGTGAAAAACGCGTGCGGGGAAGGCTGTGTCCCGGCGAATGGACTGTCTTCTTTCTGCTGCTGCGGTTCCTTGCGGAGGACGATCACGATCTTGCCGTTGATGTCCAGGCCAGAGAACTCGTCGTAAGCAGGGTCTTCCGACGCGATCCCATAACCGACAAACACCAACCCGCCACGGGCTTCTCCGCCGCCGCCCAACGCCAGGGGCCGAAACGATTGGTCGAGGACCAGCGGCGTGCGGTTCCCTCGGGGGTCTTCGAGCACGAGTCGATTCTCGCTTGCTGGTCCGACCGATTGCCCCGCCTCCACGACGAACGGCTGGTAGGGACCGCCATCGATCAGATCTGTCTTCAGGCCCAAGTCGGAGAATCGATTGGCGATGTACTCGGCAGCCAAATCGATGCCGCGGGTGCCGATGCCGCGACCCTCGTAACGGTCTGCCGCAATTTCGCTCAGATCCTGGCTCAACCGGGCGGCGCGAGCGGCCGCGGCTTCTCCGCGGGCCACGTCCTCGGCCGCTGAATGGGGCAAGCTCGTGACGATCGCCAGCGCGACCAAGGCGAGCATCGCGTGCCCTGGGCGATCAGGCCCGCCAAACGGCGAAGAGAAGATGCTAGATGGGCGGGTGGGCGGCAGGCGGAACAACATTCGTGAGACCTGGCAACAAGGCGGATGGATTGACCAATCACTACGCACGCCAAACAGGCGGCGTTCGGGTCGGCCTCGACACGTCACCTTAGCCGATCGTACAGCACTGCCAAAGGTCCTCCTGGCCCCCCCGGTAGGCTCCTCGCGGAGCAAGACCGGGCACGCGTGTTAATATGATGATCCACCCTGCGAGGGCGCCGGTTACGGAGGGGTGTCGCACCGAATGGTTCGGTCCCGTGTCCGTTGCGAATGTCGACCACGGGGCAGTCAGCACGGTTCCAACTTGCGCGCAGGATTTGATGGCCAGTTTGTTCGTGATCCGAGGCCGTGATCAGGGCAGGCACGTCATCGTGCCGGAGGGTGGGATCACCATCGGTCGAGATCGTTCGTGTGGACTGCAGTTGCAAGATACCGAGGCTTCGCGGCAGCACGCGCTGCTGGAAGCCTCTAATGAACCTCCCAGTCTCTGGCAAGTTCGTGACTTGGGCAGCAGCAATGGAACCTATCTCAACGGAGAGAAGATAACGGCGCATCGGTTGCATTCGGGGGACCGGTTGCAGATCGGCCGGACCCTGCTGATCTTCAGCGCTTCGCAACCTTCGGAAAAGTCTGCGAGCCACGGCGCGTCTCTGGGTGGTGTTGAAATTGTGCTCGACCCGGCCGGAACTGGAGACCAATCGCAGATTGTGAGCACGCTCCCGCAGCCGTCGGCCCGGGAAGGTTCGGCTCACGAGGGCGGATTTCCGCCCTCAGATTCGATCGCCCAGCTCGCGCAGCCACTGAATCTGTTGATCGAGGTGGCGACGGCTGTGGGGCGGACGCTGGAGATCCCGGAACTGCTGGAACGGATTCTGCAGTTGGTTTTCGATTGGGTGGGAGCCGACCGAGGTTGCATCATGCTGGTGGACCACGAATCGGGCAACCTGCGCGTGGCTGCTCACCGCGACCGGCGCGGAGCATCCCCCGTCGATCGGCTCGCGATCAGCCGGACAATACTCGACTACGTGGTCAGTCGCAAGGAAGCCGTTCGAACCTCCAATGCCAGTGATGATGCACGGTTCGACGCGGCGGCATCAATCGTTCAAGCGGGAATCCGTGAGGCCCTGTGCGTGCCTCTGCAAGGTCGCTATGGCGTCGTTGGTGCTCTGTATGTCGACACCTTCACCACGCCGGGCCGCTACGTCGAGCAAGGCTATCGCGGCAGGTTCACCGACGACCAACTGCGACTGGTCGTTGCGATCGGCTGTCAGGCAGCGCTGGCGATTGAAGATTCTTTCTACTATTCCGCATTGGTGCAGAGCGAGCGACTGGCCGCTGTAGGCCAGACGATCGCGACGCTTTCGCACCACATCAAAAACATCCTGCAGGGACTCCGCGGCGGCGGATACTTGGTGACGGCAGGTCTGGAGCGTCACGATGAGCAAGCGATTCGACGGGGCTGGCAGATCGTGGAGCGCAACCAGGAACGAATTGCTCAAATGGTCCTGGACATGCTGTCGCTGAGTAAAGAACGCCAGCCTGAACCGACGGGCGGCGACTTACGTGACTTAATCGATGATGTCATGGAATTGGCATTGCCCCGAGCGACCGAGGCAAATGTCGCTTTGTCCCTGGTCAGTCCCGAACAACCAGCGATCGTGATGTTCGATGCGGAGGCAATGCATCGCGCCGTGCTGAACCTTGTCTTGAACGCAATTGACGCGCTTGCGGCCGAGCCCAGCGAGGGTGTTGAAGAAGAGGAGGATGAGGATTCCGCATCACACGCTCGGCAAGCCGCCATGGCGGGACAAAAGCTGGTGAAAATCGGTTGGGGACACGATGCCCGATCGCAGCAGGCGTGGATCGAAGTGGACGATAACGGTCCGGGGATTGCGCTGGCCGATCAGGAGGCGATCTTTACACTCTTTTCCAGCCGCAAGGGCGCTCGCGGGACAGGCCTTGGCTTGCCCGCCAGCCGCAAGATTGCGCGCGAACACGGTGGCGATATTCGCGTGGTGAGCGAACCAGGGAAAGGAAGCCGTTTCCGAATCGAATGGCCGTCGGGCGTGGCGACTGGGGAGACGCTGCCCGGCTAGAGCCCAGGCGGGAGACGCGTTCTTGCCCTGCCCTGGTCGATGGTTCGAGCGGAACACTGACGGGGAAATGCATCATGCGGATCGAGCAGTTGAATCATGTGGCCTTGCATGTCCGCGATGTCAGGGCGAGTTGCCTGTTCTACGGCGAAGTTCTGCGGTTGCCGCCCTTGCCGCGTCCTGCGTTCGATTTTCCCGGGGCCTGGTTTGCGATCGCGCCGGATCAGGAACTGCACCTGATTGGCGGGCGTTCTGCGGCCGTGCATTCACACCATCGAGGCGGTCACTTTGCCCTGCGGGTCGACGACGTATGGCAGTGGGAACAGCATCTTCAGCGTTATGACGCCAAGTTCGTACCCCCGAAACGGCGACCCGATGGTGCCTGGCAACTGTTTGTGGTCGACCCGGATGGCCATTGGGTCGAGTTGATGCAACCGGATTCCGCGCCGCCGCACTGAAAGCACCGCGCTGATTGAAGCCTGTTGCGAGCGCTGGGCGGTGAGGACCTGGTTGCTTGTTGCCGGGCAACCGCTAACGCCGCAGATTTCGTTCTTCGCGACGACCTTGAGTCAAACGGGCTGCCTGCGGTGAAGCCTCTGCCGGGACTTCCAATGACTTTCGCTGGATCGCCGGCGCACGCGCCAGATCGCTGCGAAGTTCTTTCGGCAGGTGCGCGGTGTTGACGCGTTCCGGGTCGTACTGCGTCCAGGTTTCCCGCATCGCCGGTGCCCAGACATGGCGCAGCAGATCGCCGTCGTGCCAGCAACATTCGTATCCACTGCGGCCAAAGCGGGCGACGGGCCGCATCGATGGACTGGGTGAGGGACGCTTTTCAGGGTTGATCAGTCGCCAGGCATGGACGTGGTAGGTCCGCGTCCGAGGGTGCCAGCGGTAGAAGATCAGTTGGTCAAAGCGGTGCTCGCCTTCCGCATCATGAAAGTGGTTGAGTTCGATCAAATCGACTTGCTCCGCCACCGCCGCAGAGCCTGAACCAATCGCTCCTCCCAGCAGAAGAATCCACAGTCCTGTAAGCATCGGCGCGTTCCTCCGTGTTCGCCGATAGGCATTGCGGGACACTCCCGTCAAGACGAGTCCGTCCGGGACCCCCTGGCGCTGACCGATGCTTGACCCTTCCCTGCCCACGCCTGCCGACCATCCTTGGGTGCCCCCGGTACCGCTTGCTCCGCCGATACACTGCAGGGGCCCGTGGAATCGTGCTGAGCGGTCCAGGGTTGCGTTCAGCGGTCGACCGATTCTTAACTTCCATCGCAGCTTGGCAGTCATCGAGTTATGGTTCAGCTCTCGATCATGCGGCGCATCAAGTTCTGCGCGGGTCATCGCCTGCTGGGACACGAGGGAAAGTGCCGACACTTCCATGGCCATAACTATGTGGCCGACTTCTATGTGACCGGCAGCAAGCAAGACGCGGTCGGCCGAGTCATCGACTTCTCATTGCTTAAGAAGAAACTCAAAGGCTGGATCGACGACCACTGGGACCATGCCATGGTGTTGTGGGATGCGGATGAGAACGCATTGGCCGCCGCCAAACAGGTTCAGCCTTGCCGGATCTACGAGTTGCCATACAACCCGACCGCCGAAAACATGGCGCGCTATTTGTTAGAGGTTGCCGCTCCGGTGATCCTCTCCGATACCGGCGCTCAAGCCATAAAAGTCGTCCTTTGGGAAAGTGATGAGTGTTTTGCGGAAGTCGCGCTGCCTCATGCTGCAGCCGAACCGATGGCAATGATCGGTTCGGCAGAACAGGTCTAAGTGATTCGCGAGCACCCTCGCTCAGTGAGAATCGATCGACTTCGACTCTCCCGGTGTCTGCAGTTTCGAGTTGGAAAGGTGACGCAGTCGATCGCGCTGGGTCTTCTTGGCTAGGTTGGCGCGGAATGCGGTTGTCAGATCGACGCCGGTCTGGTTCGCCAGACAAATCAATACGAACAGCACATCCGCCAGTTCATCGCCTAATGCTTCGGGCGGGTCGCTTGGCTTGCGACTTTGCTCGCCGTATTGACGAGCCAACACCCGCGCTAGCTCGCCAACTTCTTCCACGAGCTGGGCGAGGTTTGTCAGTTCGTGGAAATATCGAACGCCGATCGTTTTGATCCAGTCGTCGACCAGACCCTGAGCCTCTGCCAGGCTGATCGATGCGGTCCCCGGTTCCGACATGGCCGTGTGTCCCTCCCTCTGGGCTTCACCAAGTTGCCTGAACGGCACAGTCTTTCAGAAAATGCCGTTCAGTTCATAACATTCAGGGTGGTTTTTCGCGGAGTGAGTACCGCGGGGGCGCCGCGGACGCTAGTCTGGACTTCCCTGGCAGACTAATAAACGCCGCGTCGATCGGCTCGACTTGCCGTCGAAGATCGCTGAGGGCGGCCGGAGGATGGAGAAGCAGGATGAGTGATGCCTTGTACTTTGAGGACCTGAGTGTAGGGCAAAGCTGGGAGTCTTCCGGCAGGACAATTACGGAATCCGATATTGTTCAGTTTGCCGGTCTGACGGGCGATTACGATCCGCTGCATATGGATCATGAGTTCGCGCGTGAATCTCCCTACGGTCGGCCAATCGCGCACGGCCTGCTGGGGCTGAGCTATCTGGCGGGGCTGGGGAGCACGGCTCCACGGGTGCGGACATTGGCTTTTTCGGCGATCGAGGAGTGGAGCTTCCAGCGTCCGCTGTATGTGGGTGACACCGTTCGTGCGATCAACTCGATTGTCAGCCTGAAACGCAAGAGGCGGCGAAGCGGCGAAGTGGTCTGGCAACGTCGCCTGGTCAATCAGCGAGGTGAGACGGTCCAACAGGGTCGATTCATTACGCTCGTAGCCACCCGGACACACGAGCGCGAGCCGGTGCCGGCGACGACGCAAGCCGCTGCCGACTCATTGGCGGAAGCCACCCCGGTACGGATTGTGCCCCGCTAAGTGGATCTTCCTGATCTTTTGCTTGGCGAGCAGGGTGAGCCGTTCCCTCGCCGGCG
>Ga0114939_10000248_pt1 | contig 46641 bp, 43 predicted proteins | sample AshMeaCrysSpring_FD_87196 | JGI IMG/M metagenome (GOLD analysis project Ga0114939, IMG submission 87196) | Groundwater microbial communities from Big Spring, Nevada to study Microbial Dark Matter (Phase II) - Ash Meadows Crystal Spring | ecosystem: Environmental > Aquatic > Deep subsurface >...
CGCGTGGCCTTGTTTTCCACCGGTGATGAACTGGTGATGCCGGGTGACATCGCGCCCGAGCAGATGCCACCCGGTGCCATCTACAACTCCAACCGCTTCTTCCTGCGCGCGCTGCTGCAGCGCCTGGGCTGCGAGGTGGCTGACTATGGCATCGTGCCCGACCGGCGCGACGCCACGCTCGACGCCCTGCGCGAGGCGGCACAGCAGCACGACCTCATCCTCACCAGCGGCGGCGTGTCGGTGGGGGAGGAAGACCACATCAAACCGGTCGTGCAGCAACTGGGCGAGCTCGATCTGTGGCAGATCGCCATCAAGCCGGGCAAGCCGTTTGCCTACGGCAAGATCTACCGCGATCAAGCTGGGGCGGCCCGCCGTGGCCCGCACAACGCCTGCCACTTCGCCGGCCTGCCCGGCAACCCGGTGGCCAGCTTCCTCACCTTCATGGTGCTGGTGCGTCCCTTCCTGCTCAAGCTGCAGGGCGCCACGCAGCTGGCGCCGGTGCGCACCGCCTTGCCGGCGCATTTCAACTGGCCCAAGGCCGACAAGCGGCGCGAGTTCCTGCGCGTGCGCCGCAACGCCGCGGGTGGCCTGGACCTGTACACCAACCAGAGTTCCGGTGTGCTGACCTCGACCGTCTGGGGCGATGGCGTGGTGGACAACCCGGCCGGGCAGACGATTGCCCAGGGCGATCTCGTTCACTTCATTTCCTTCGCGGAGTGGCTGGCATGAAAGTCACCGTCAAATACTTTGCCTCCATCCGCGAACGCATCGGCACCGGCAGCGAGTCGCTGGATACCACGGCGGCAACGCTGGGTGCGCTGCGCGACGAGCTCATTGCCCGCGGCGGTGCCCATGCCGAGAGCCTGGCGCGCGGGCGCGCCGTGCGCATGGCGCTGAACCAGGTCATGAGCGAGGAGGGCGCGCCTTTGAGCGACGGCTGCGAGGTGGCTTTCTTTCCTCCGGTGACCGGTGGGTGAAAATGAAACACCCCCAGGCTCCGCGCACTGCGTGTCGCTACGCCACCCCCCTTGCAGGGGGCAACGCCAGTGGCCCGGCCAAGCCGGTTCCACGGCGTTTCCCGGTTGAATTGTTTGGTGTGACGCGGGGCACGCCATGCGCCATGGAGCTTCTGCGATGAATTCACGCGTTTCCATCCAGACCCAGGACTTCGACGTCAGCGCCGAGATCGCGGCCCTGCGGGCGCAGGACAAGCGCGTTGGCGCTGTCTGCAGCTTCATTGGCACCGTGCGCGACCGCAACGACGGGCAGAGTGTCAGTGCCATGGAGCTGGAGCATTACCCCGGCATGACCGAGAAGGCCATCGAGGCCATGATCGATGCAGCCTTCAAGCGCTTCGACATCTACGGCGCACGCGTCATCCACCGCGTCGGGCCCTTGCAGCCGCTGGACCAGATCGTGCTGGTGGTCGTCACCTCGGCGCACCGCGGTGAGAGCTTCCAGGCCTGCGAGTTCCTGATGGACTACCTCAAGACCCAGGCGCCGTTCTGGAAGAAGGAGCAGACGCCCGAGGGCGCGCGTTGGGTCGACGCCCGTGTCAGCGACGATGCGGCGCTGGCGCGTTGGGGCATTCAGTCTGGCAACCTCGGTCCTTGATGCAGGTACACCGGCTAGCCGCAGGGGCAAAGCCGCGCCGGGCGCCAAGGCGTTAAACTGTGCCCCTATGCGTCGCCTGCTCGCCACCTTCCTGCTGCTGTGCCTGTCCTGGCAGGCGCTGGCCAGCGCGGGTGTCGGGGCCGTGGCGTTGCCCGAGCATGAGCGGGCGCATTCGGCGATGCACTTCCTGGGCGAAGCCCACCATCATTCCGACAGTTCCGACGGCGCTGCCAGCTTGCACGAGGACGATTCACCCGAGTCCATCCTGCACATGATGAGCGACGCTTGCCTGCATTGCCCGGCACTTTTGCTCGGCAGCCGTCTCGGTGTCCTGCCGCCGGCGCCCGCCGGGCCCGCGCCAGCCTTGGTCGACGCCCTGCGCCTGCCCCCTTTGTCCGGGCTCGAACGCCCACCCCGTCCGATCGTCTGAGCCACTTCGGTGCATGCGTGCAGTGCGCGCATGCAAGTTTGGTCGGCGTGCCTGTGTCCTTCGCGGGCGACGGCACGCCCTGCATCCGTCAGGACGATCGTGAAAATTTCATCCAGATCCATCATGCGGGTCGCCGCGGCGCTGCTGGCCAGCAGCGCGTTGGGCGCACTGGCGCAGGCAGATCACCCGCTGACGCTCGGTGACGCCCTGCAGGCGGCCTGGTCCCGTTCGCTGGAGGCCGCGCGCGTCAGCGGCCGACAGCAGCAGGCCCGTGCCGAGCAGCTTGTCGCCGATAGCTGGTTGCCGCAGGCGCCTGCCTTCGAAGCGTCGCAGCGCGAGGGGCGCAGTGCGGCTGAGCCCGGCAAGCGCGAGAGCGAAGTAGGCGTGGCCCTGCCCATCTGGCGCCCGGGCCAGCGTGACGCCAGCCAGCGCACCGCCCAGGCCGGGCTCGATGGCGCTCAGGCGGCTGAGCTGGCCGCGCGTCTGCAACTTTCTGGCGAACTGCGCGAGCTGGCCGCTGCCGTGCGTGCGGCCACGGCCGAACTGCGCCAGGCCGAGCTTGAGCAGCAGCTCTATGCGCAGCTGGCGACCGATGTCGAGCGCCGTGTGCGTGCCGGTGACCTGGCCCGTGCCGACGCGCTGGCCGCGCGTGCCGAGCTGCTGGCGGCCCAGGCACGCCAGCAGGACAGCCGCCTGCGCTTGCAGGGCTGGCAGGCCCGCTGGCAGCTCGTGACCGGCTGGATCCAGCTGGCTGTACCCGAGTCGCCGTTGCCGTCCGACGCGTCAGGTCTCGACACCCATCCGCAGTTGCGCCTGGCCGAGCTGGAGCATGAGCGCAGCCGCCTGCGCGTTACGCAGGTGCAGGCCCAGTCGGTTGCAGCGCCCGAACTCAGGTTCAGCCTGCGCGAGGAACAGCCGGCGCAGGACCCGGGCCGGCGGCACAGTGTCGCGGTGGGAGTGCGTCTGCCATTTGGTACGGCCACCTACCATCAGCCGCAGCTGGCCGCTGCGCTGGCCGAGCAGGAACTGGCCGAGGTGCAATTGCAGCGTACCCGCCGCCAGCTCGAGTCGGACCTGGCGCTGGCGCGAAGCGGGCTGCAGGTCGCCGACGAGCAGGCGCACGCCGCCCGCGAACGTGCCACCCTGTTGCGCCAGCGAGCCGATCTCATCAAGCGCGCCTTCGATGCCGGTGAATCGTCCCTGCCGGAGCTGCTGCGAACCCTGGATGCCGCCGCACAGGCACAGGCTGCCGCAGCCCGCCAGCAGGCGACGCTGGAGCGCGCGCAATCGCAACTTCGACAAGCCCTCGGACGACTTCCATGAACACAGACTCCCTGATCAATGCTGTCCGCCGATGCAGGCGGACCTTCCTCGCCGGCCTGCTGCTGGGCGCCGCGGTCACGGCGCTGGCCGGCCCTGGTGCCCACGGTCCGGGTGGCGAGCACCTTGATGCGCCGACTTCGGCTGTGACCGGCGCTGGTCTGCCGCGTGTCGAGGCGCATACCGACTTGTTCGAGCTTGTCGCCCAGCTCCACGCACGCGAACTCTCGCTGCTGATTGACCGCTACGACAGCAACGAGCCGGTGCTCGGAGCCCAGGTTGAAGTGGAATCCGGCGGTGTGAAGGCGGCCGCGAAGTTCCACGCCGACCATGGCGATTACGTCGCCGACGATGAACGCCTCCTGGCTCTGCTGCGCGGCCCGGGGGAGCACCCGTTGGTGATCACGGTCGTCCACGGCGCCGACAGCGACCTGCTCGACGGCATGCTGCGTCCCCCTGTTGCGGGGGCACCCGCCGAGCATGCGGTGCCCGCGGGGAGAGCCTGGACCGTCGCGGCGCTCGCTTTAGTTGCAGCTCTCGTCGCCACGGGCTATTTCTTCATCCGGCGGCGTACGCGCACGCTGCCTCGTCTGGGAGAGCGTGCATGAAACGCTGGATCTATTTTCCGTTGCTGGTTCTGGCGCTGGCACCCGTGCAGGCGCATGAAGGGCATGCGCACGAAGAGGAGGTACCGGTGGCGGGCGCCGCGGGTCTGGCGCGCCTGCCCGATGGCAGCGTGAATCTGCCCAAGGCCACACAGCGTCGCCTGGCCATCCGTACTGTGGTGAGCGAGGTGGGCGAGGCCGCGGCCACGCTACAGCTGCCGGCACGCGTGGTGATGGACCCGAACCGCAGCGGCCGCGTCCAGGCCCTCTATGGCGGTCGCATCGAGCCCGGGCCGCGCGGCCTGCCGGTGGCCGGCCAACCCGTCAAGCGGGGTGAGGTGCTGGCCTATGTGCGCTACGCGGCCGAACCCTATACCGTGGCCAACCAGCAGAGCCAGCTGGCCGAGTTGCGCACCCAACGCGTGCTGGCCGAGCAGCGTGTGCAGCGGCTCGAAAGCCTGGAAGGCACGGTGCCGCGCAAGGAGATTGACGCGGCGCGTGCCGAGCTGGCGGGCCTGCGCGAGCGCGAGGCCAGCGTGGGTGGCAGCCTGGCGCGGCGCGAGCCGCTGGTCGCCCCCGTGTCGGGGGTGATCGCCAGCGTGGCCCTGGTGGCCGGGCAGGTGGTGCAGGCGCGTGAGCTGCTGTTCGAGGTGGTGGACCCGGCCTCCATGCAGGTGGAGGCGAGCACACCCGATGCCACGCTGGGCGCACGCATAGCCGGGGCGCACCTGGCTGGCGTGCCGCAGGCGCGGCTGCAACTGCTGGGCGCGGCCCGGGCGCTGCGCGACGGCCTGCTCCCGCTGAGCTTCGCGGTCCAGGGAGCCGTACGCGGTGAGGCGCTGCCGCTGGCCATCGGTCAGCCGGTGCAACTGATCGTGCAGCTCAAGGAACGCAGTCGCGGCGTGGTGCTGCCGGCCCAGGCCGTGGTGCGCAACCCGGCCAATGAGCCCGTGGTCTGGATCAAGACCAGCGCCGAGCGCTACCGCCCGCAGCCCGTGCAGGCCCAGCCGCTGGATGCACAGACCGTGCTGGTGACCCAGGGCCTGGAAGCCGGGCAGCGTGTGGTGGTGCAGGGTGCGCCGCTGATCGCGCAGATCCGCTGAAAGGACGATCATGTTCAACTGGATCGTCCGTTCCAGCCTGCACAACCGCCTCATGGTGCTGGCGCTGGCAGCGCTGCTCCTGACCTATGGTGCGCTGACGGCCTGGCGCACGCCGGTCGATGTTTTCCCCGATCTCAACAAGCCCGTGGTCACGGTGCTGACCGAGGCCGGTGGCATGGCGCCGCAGGAGGTGGAGCAGCTCGTGACATTTCCCATCGAGATCGCGCTCAACGGCATGCCCGGTGTGACGCGCGTGCGCTCGGTCTCGGGCGTAGGCCTGTCCATCGCCTACGCCGAGTTCGACTGGGGCACCGACATTTACCGCAACCGCCAGCTGGTGGCCGAGCGCCTGGCCCTGGTGCGTGAGCGCCTGCCCGCAGGGGTGTCACCAGTGATGGGGCCGGTCTCATCCATCATGGGCGAGATCATGCTGATTGCCCTGCCACTGCAGGCACAGGGCGAGGCCGTGCCCGATGGGCTGCCCATGCGGGCACGCGAGTACGCAGACTTCGTGCTGCGCCCGCGCCTGCTGTCCATCCCTGGCGTGTCGCAGGTCATCCCCATCGGCGGCGAGGTGCGGCAGCTGCGCGTAGAGCCTGACACCGCGCGCATGGCTCAGTTCGGCGTCACGCTCACGCAACTGGAGCAGGCGCTGCGGGGCTTTGCGGCCAACGCGGGGGGCGGATTCATTGACCTCAACAGCCGCGAATACCTGATCCGCCACGTGGGCCGTACCCAGCGCGTGGAGGACCTGGCGGGCGTGGCCGTGGCCTGGAAGAACGGCCGACCCGTGCAGTTGCAGCAGGTGGCCGGCGTGCGCTATGCGCCGGCGCTGCGCCGCGGCGATGCGGGCTACAACGGCGCGCCCGCGGTGGTGATCAGCGTGCAGAAGCAGCCGACGGCCGATACGGTCAAGCTCACGGTGGCCATCGAGGCAGCGTTGGCCGAGCTGCGCCAAGGCCTGCCCGCGGGCCTGAGTGCGCCGCAGGTGCTGTTTCGCCAGGGGGACTTCATCAAGGCATCGATCGGCAACGTGAGCGAGGCCCTGCGCGACGGCGCCATCATGGTCGCCATCGTGCTCTTTGCCTTCCTGCTCTCGGCGCGTACCACGCTGATCTCGCTGCTGGCCATTCCGCTGTCGCTGGCGGTGGCGGCGTTGGTGTTCCATGTGCTCGGACAGTCGATCAACGTCATGACCCTGGGCGGGCTGGCAATTGCCATCGGAGAACTCGTGGATGACGCGGTGGTGGACGTGGAGAACATCCTGCGTCGGCTCAAGCAGAACCGCACGGCCGCGGCGCCGCTGAGCGTGTTCGAGGTGGTGCGCCAGGCGAGTGTGGAGGTGCGTTCGGGCATCGTCTACGCCACGATCATCGTGGTGCTGGTCTTCGTGCCGTTGTTCGCGCTGCCGGGCATCGAGGGGCGGTTGTTCACGCCGCTGGGCATTGCCTACATCGTGTCCATCCTGGCGTCCATGGGGGTCTCCATGACGGTCACACCCGTGCTCAGCTACTACCTGCTGCCGCGCATGAAGCGCCTGGACCATGGCGACACGCCGCTGGTGGCCTGGCTCAAGCGGCAGGACACGCGGCTGCTGTACTGGTCTTTCGGTCATGCACGTGCGCTGGTGATGGCCGCCATCGTGGCTGTGCTGCTGGCGGCTGCCTCGGTCCCATTCATGGCGCGCTCCTTCCTGCCGCCCTTCAACGAGGGCTCGCTGGTGATCTCGCTGCTGCTCAATCCCGGTACCTCGCTGGCCGAATCGAGCCGGGTGGGTGCTGTGGCCGAGCGCCTGATCCGCGAAGTGCCCGAGGTGGCGCAGGTAGGGCGGCGCACCGGCCGGGCTGAACTGGACGAGCATGCCGAGGGCGTGCACTCGACCGAGATCGATGTGGACCTTAAGCGCGGTGAGCGCAATCGCGACGACGTGCTGGCCGACATCCGCCGCCGCCTCTCCGTCTTGCCGGTGCAGGTGGCCATCGGCCAGCCGATCTCGCACCGGCTGGACCACCTGCTTTCGGGCGTGCGCGCGCAGATCGCCATCAAGATCTTTGGCGACGACCTCGACACCCTGCGTGGCCTGGCCGAACAGCTGCGCACGGGGCTGGGCCAGGCCCACGGCCTGGTGGACCTGACGGTGGAAAAGCAGGTGCTGATCCCGCAGATCACGGTGCGGCTGGACTACGCACGCGCGGCGCAGGCCGGGCTGGCGCCGGGCGAGGCCATCGCCGCGCTGCAGGCGCTGACCGATGGTGCCCATGTGGCACAGATCGTGGACGGCGCGCGCCGCTACGAGCTGGTGCTGCGCCTGCCCGATGCCCAGCGCAGCCCGCAGGACCTGGCCCGCACCCTGATCGATACGCCCGCCGGCCGCCTGCCCGTGAGCAGCATCGCCACGGTGGAGGAGGGCGACGGTCCCAACCAGATCGGGCGCGAGAACGGGCGCCGGCGCATCATCGTCTACGCCAACACCGACGGCACCGACATGGCGCACGTCATCTCCGACATCCGTGGCGTGATCTCGCAGATGCAGCTGCCGGCGGGTACCTTCGTCAGCCTGGAGGGCCAGTTCCAGGCGCAGGAGGCGGCCACGCGCCTGATTGCCGTGCTGTCGCTGGTGTCGCTGGCCATGATGTTCCTCGTGCTCTACACGCGTTACCGTTCTGCCGTGCTGGCGGGCATCATCATGGCCAACATCCCGCTGGCGCTGATCGGCTCGGTGATCGCCATGTGGATCGCAGGCGTGAGCCTGTCGGTGGCGTCGATGGTGGGCTTCATCACACTGGCAGGCATCGCCACGCGCAACGGCATCCTCAAGATCAGCCACTACATCAACCTCTGCAGGTTTGAGGGCGAGACCTTCGGCCAGGCCATGATCGTGCGTGGTTCGCTGGAGCGGCTCACGCCGGTGCTGATGACCGCGCTGGTGGCCGCCTTTGCGCTCACGCCGCTGCTGTTCGCGGCCGATGCCCCCGGCAAGGAAATCCTGCACCCGGTGGCGGTGGTCATCTTCGGCGGCCTGGTCAGCTCCACGCTGCTGGACACCCTGCTGACCCCGTTGCTGTACTGGAAGCTGGGCCGTGCCGCCACCGAGCGTCTGTTGCAACCGGAGCTCGAACCCGGCGTGTCGGCCGTCTCCTCCGAAGCCTTTTGACCCCAGGAGTCCTCCATGAAGATCAACCCACGTTCCTTTTCTGCCCTGCTGCTGGCCTTGGCGGCCGTGGTGGGAACCCCCGCCCGCGCCCACGGCGACGTCCGCCCCCTGCATGGCGGCATCGTGCAGCAGGTCCAGGACCTCGATTTCGAGCTCGTGCCGCAGGCCGATGGCGCCATCCTCTACCTGCGCGACCACGAGCAGCCGCTGGCCAGCGCCGGCGTGCGCGGACGTCTGAGCGTGCTCAACGGCAGCTACCGGGCCGAGGCCGAGCTGCAGCCCGCCGGCGAGAACCGCCTGCGGGTCAGTGGCGTGAAGCTGGACAAGGGCGCACGTGCCGTGGCCACGCTCAGCGGCGTTCAGGGCAAGACGCTGACGGTGCGTTTCGTCGTCAAGTGACGCCGCCACAGGCGCTTCTTTGACTTTGGTCAAAAAAGAAAACGCGCCCATCCCTTGAAATCCCCCGGGTGCACCCAAAGCTGGGCTGCAATCGGAGGATTTCATGCGGATCGACAAACTCACCACCAAGTTCCAGGAAGCATTGGGCGAAGCCCAGACCCTGGCCATCGGCAACGACCACGCCTACATCGAACCGGCCCACCTGCTGGTGGCCATGCTGCGCCAGCAGGACGGCCCCAAGGCGCTGCTGCAGCGCGCCGGCGTCAATGTGCCGGGCCTGCTGAAGGCGGCGGAAGACGCCATGAAGAAGCTGCCCCAGGTGGAAGGGCAGGAACAGGTGCAGGTGGGGCGCGACATGGTCACCCTGCTGCAGGCGGCCGAAAAAGAGTCCATCAAGCGCGGTGACCAGTACGTGGCCAGCGAACTCTTTCTGCTGGCGTTGGCCGACAGCAAAGTTGCCCTTGGCGAGCTGGCTCGCAGCAACGGCCTGACGCGCAAGAGCCTGGAGAGCGCCATCGACGCCGTGCGCGGCGGCGAGAAGGTCGACAGCCCGGAAGCCGAAGGCCAGCGCGAAGCGCTGAAGAAATACACCCTGGACCTGACCGAGCGCGCCCGCTCCGGCAAGCTGGACCCGGTGATCGGCCGTGACGACGAGATCCGCCGTGCCATCCAGGTGCTGCAACGCCGCAGCAAGAACAACCCGGTGCTCATCGGCGAGCCCGGCGTGGGCAAGACCGCCATCGTCGAAGGCCTGGCGCAGCGCATCGTCAACGGCGAGGTGCCCGAGACCCTGCGCGACAAGAAGGTGCTGGTGCTGGACATGGCGGGCCTGCTGGCCGGCGCCAAGTACCGCGGTGAATTCGAGGAGCGCCTGAAGTCCGTGCTGAAGGAAGTGGCGCAGGACGAAGGCCGCATCATCCTCTTCATCGACGAGATCCACACCATGGTGGGTGCCGGCAAGGCCGAAGGGGCGATTGACGCCGGCAACATGCTCAAGCCCGCGCTGGCGCGCGGCGAGCTGCACTGTATCGGTGCCACCACGCTGGACGAATACCGCAAGTACATCGAGAAAGACGCCGCGCTGGAGCGCCGCTTCCAGAAGGTGCTGGTGGACGAACCTACCGTGGAGCAGACCATCGCTATCCTGCGCGGCCTGCAGGAGAAATACGAAGTGCACCACGGCGTGGACATCACCGACCCGGCCATCGTGGCCGCGGCCGAACTGAGCCACCGCTACATCACCGACCGCTTCCTGCCCGACAAGGCCATCGACCTGATCGACGAGGCTGCGGCCAAGATCAAGATCGAGATCGACTCCAAGCCGGAAGTCATGGACAAGCTCGATCGCCGGCTGATTCAGCTGCAGATCGAGCGCGAGGCTATGAAGAAGGAAACCGACGAGGCTTCGCAGAAACGCCTGGCGCTGATCCAGGAAGAAATTGCCCAGCTGCAGAAGGAAATTGCCGATTACGAAGAAATCTGGAAAGCCGAAAAAGCCCAGGCCCAGGGCAGCCAGCATGTGCGCGAAGAGATCGAGAAGCTGAAAGCCCGCATTGGCGAGTTGACGCGCAAGGGCGACTTTGCCAAGGTGTCCGAGTTGCAGTACGGCAAGCTGCCCGAGCTGGAAAAGCGTCTGCATGAAGCGCAGGCCAAAGAGGCCGCAGGCGAGGGCGCCAGCGGCAACAAGCTGCTGCGCACCCAGGTGGGCGCAGAAGAAATTGCCGAAGTGGTGAGCCGTGCCACCGGCATTCCCGTGGCCAAGATGATGCAGGGCGAGAAGGACAAGCTCTTGCAGATGGAAACCAAGCTGCACGAGCGTGTGGTGGGGCAGGACGAAGCCATCAGCGCTGTGGCCAACGCCATCCGCCGTTCACGCTCGGGCCTGAGCGACCCGAACCGCCCCACCGGCTCCTTCCTCTTCCTCGGCCCCACCGGCGTGGGCAAGACCGAACTGTGCAAGGCGCTGGCCGGCTTTTTGTTCGATAGCGTGGACCATCTGGTGCGCATCGACATGAGCGAGTTCATGGAGAAGCATTCCGTGGCCCGCCTGATCGGCGCACCTCCGGGTTATGTGGGCTACGAGGAGGGCGGCTACCTGACGGAAGCCGTGCGCCGCAAGCCCTACAGCGTGCTGCTGCTGGACGAGGTGGAGAAAGCCCACCCGGATGTGTTCAACGTGCTGCTGCAGGTGCTGGACGACGGCCGCCTGACCGACGGCCAGGGCCGCACCGTGGACTTCAAGAACACCGTCATCGTGATGACCAGCAACATCGGTTCGCACCTGATCCAGAGCATGGTGGGCCAGCCCTATGACGACATCAAGGACGCGGTGTGGGGCGAGCTGAAGAACCACTTCCGCCCCGAGTTCCTGAACCGCATCGACGAGACGGTGGTCTTCCACGGTCTGGACGCACAGCACATCGCCAGCATCGCCAAGATCCAGCTGCAGCAGCTGCAGGACCGGTTGGCCAAGATGGAGCTGGAACTCCAGGTGTCCGACAAGGCACTGGGCGAGTTGGCCAAGGTCGGCTTCGACCCGGTGTTCGGCGCCCGGCCCTTGAAGCGCGCCATCCAGCAACGCATCGAGAACCCGCTGTCCAAGCTGCTGCTCGAAGGCAAGTTCGCGCCCAAGGACCGCATCGAGGTGGATACCGACCCGGTGCGCAACCCGGGGCAGTTCAGCTTCGAGAAGGGCTGAGTGTCAGCGGCCGGGTGACCGGCCGTAACGGAAAAGAGAAACCCGCCTCTTGCTTGAGAAGAGGTGGGTTTCAATTTTCAATAGTTGCACCAATCCTGGAAGGACCACTCACCAGTGAGCGGCTGGTGGTTGGGGGCAAATATTCGCCATCTGATCGGCCATTGGAGTCGATCCAGTTCGTGCCAATTTGATTCGTCGATTTCAATAAAGACTTGGGGATAGTCCCCGTGTCTCGATTCAAATTGAAGCGATTGCCCCGGATGCAACACGTGAGGGCGGTCGTTCCAATCAGGATCACCGATGGTAATTCGGGCAACTTCGCGGTTCTCGTCGTCAGCTGTGAATCGGACTACGCGATCGAATCCATGTTGTAGTCGCATCAAATCAACGTTTGCGGCTTTGTTTCGCGTGTCTCGCACAGCCGACGCTGGCAGGTCAATCTGCATTGCCCATTTTTCGAGTGTGATGTTTCCTGAGTTCGTTACCTCAGCAGTAATCTGGTAACGATGTAACTTCGCAGATCTAAGCAAGTTCAGGCGTTGAAAGGTGACCTGCACAGCGGGCCGCTGGCGGCGTCCCATTACGTCCCTGATCTGAAAATCGACCATTGGCGACGTCACTACGCCAGATCGTTGGTAGTACTTATGATCTCTTAGACTTTGGTGTGCTGTATAGGATGTCTCGATTTCGATTGCAACAACTTTCCCACTTCCATCTGCAAGCGGGAGTTCTGTGATCTCGAAGTGAGTCAATGGTGGACTCGTGTTGCTACGCAATACCTCGGTGATCCAGTTTTTTCCTAACCCATTAGTTGGAACTGGCGATAAGCCCGCTGCCGCGTTGACGCCATCAACCTGACTCTCTTGTATTCCGTATAGGATCGTTCCTCCGCTAGCGTTGGCAAAGCCAATACAGTCTTTCACTAGTTCGTTTCGTTGGTCGCTGCTGTTGCCAAGTGCCGCGCCTCGCTTTAACTCAAGATACAGTCCTTCTTGGGCGTGGTCGTTCAATATTGCATCAAGGTCGTTTTGTGTAAAGGCCATGATCTCCCCTTTTTGCTCACGATGTATCGTTGGCGATTGTTGGGCGTTGTATCACAGGGGGCTTGCTGTAGAACAATGGTCAATTGTTCACTGCTAACTTCGCATTGCCTAGACCAACAACCTTGCATTGCTCCACAACTCGAGCCGCAACAGCTCGCGCAGGATGAGTTCCCAGAAGGCTTCGGCCGCCGGCGTCAGGCTGCGTTGCTCTAGCGACAGCGCCGGTCCTCACTCCTGAAACAAATCCGCCATCTGAGATCTCAGCCACCGGTTCGCCGGGTCGTGCTGGTAGCGCTCGTGCCAGTGCTGCTTGATCATGAAGCTGGGGAAGGCGACGGGCGGGGCCAGCAGCTTCACCTGTGCGATGCGCACCAGCGTCTGCGCCACGCGCACCGGCACGGTGGCCACCAGGTCTGTCTTGGCCAGCAGGTTGCCCAGGCCGGGCAGGGTGGGCAGGGTCAGCGCGATGTTGCGCTGGATGCCCCGGCGCGCCAGTGCCTTTTCCACCAGCTCCTGGCCGGTGCCGGCCGCAGTGACGACGACGTGGTTTTCCCGTTTGTAGAGGCCCTCCGTCATGCGCGCGCCGATGCGCGGGTGGCCCTTGCGCACGACGCAGGCAAAGTTCTGTTGGAACAGGTTCTGCTGGAAGAAGCCGGCGTCCAGCTCCGGCATGAAACCCACCGCCAGGTCTGATTCACCCGACTCCAGCAGGCTGGCCGTGTCGGGCGTGATGCGCAGGATTTCGATCTGCACCGACGGCGCCAGCTCGTTGATGCGGTTGACCAGCGAGGGCAGAAACTCCAGGTGGCTGAAGTCCGTCATGCTGATGCGGAAACGCCGCTCCGAGCGCGCCGGGTCGAACACCACCTGTTGCCGCGTGGCGGCCTGCAGGATCTGCAACGCCTGGCGCAGAGGCTTGACCAGTTCCCGCGCGTGTGGGGTGGGCTCCATGCCCTTGGAGGTGCGCACGAACAGCGGGTCGTTGAACTGCCGGCGCAGACGCCCCAAGGCCAGGCTGACAGAGGTCTGCGGCAGGTCCAGGTTCTCCCCCGCGCGGGTGACGCTCTTGGTCTTGTAGATCTCGTCGAAGATGGTTAGCAGCCGCATATCCATTATTCATATTCCCGCTGATGTTTATTTTGATTATGCGATGGACGCAATAGTGGTGGGCCGTTAATCTTGACGGCGCTGTCCGCAGGGCGTGGCGGCTGCATGCAGCGGCGTCCCGATGCAAGACCCAACCCGTTGAGAGAACAAGGAGAAGTTTCCATGCCTGTCCATCTGCATAAGCGCGCCTGGCTCGGTGCCCTGGCCCTGCTGGGCCTGTTTGCGGGCACACCCCATGCCAACGCTGAACCGTGGCCGACCAAGCCGCTGCACCTGCTGGTGGGTTTCCCCGGCGGCTCCACGCCGGACGGCGCAGCGCGCGCCATTGCGGAGCCGCTGTCCAAGGCGCTGGGGCAGCCGGTGATCGTCGAGAACAAGGTGGGGGCCTCGGGCAACATCGCCACCGCGCAGATCGCCAAGGCGACGGACGACCACACGCTGGGCATCGTCATCAACGGCAATCTGACCTCGGCCAAGATGCTGTTCGCCGCGTTGCCTTACGACCCGGCGCGCGACTTCACCTACCTGACGCTGGTCGGCACGGCGCCGCTGGTGTTGGTGGCGCAGCCCGATGCGCCCGGTGGCAAGGCCTTTTTCGATGCGGCGGTGGCGGCCGGGAACAAGTGGAACTACGGCTCGGTGGGTACCGGTTCGGTGGCGCACCTGGGCATGGAGCTGCTGAAGGCGCGCGTGCCCGGCCTGGCAGCGGTGCATGTGCCGTTCCAGGGCAACCCCTTTGTGGTGACGGGCCTGCTGGGCAAGCAGATCGAGCTGGCGCTGATGCCGCCGGGCATTGCGCAGCCGCAGATCAAGGCGGGCAAGCTCAAGGCCATCGGCATCACCAGCGGGCGCAGCACGCTGGCACCGGACATTCCGCCGCTGAGCGAGGCCGGTGTGAAAGACTTCCAGCTGGAGGTGTGGACGGCCCTGGTGGGCCCTGCCAAGCTCAGCAAAGCGGCGCAGGACAAGCTGGCCAGCGTGCTGCCGGCGGTGCTGCAGGACCCGGCCGTGCGCCAGAAGCTGTTCAGCCAGGGCTGGCAGGCGCCGGCCACAGCGTCATCGCTGGCGCTGAAGGCGCGCGTGCAGGACGAGGCGAAGATCATGCAGGCCATCATCAGCAGCCGCGGGATCAAGATCGAATGAGTGGCGTGTCCACGATGCACGAGCCCGGTCGCACACTGCCGGTCTACGGCGAGTACGACGTGGTGGTGGTCGGCGGCGGGCCGGCCGGCCTGGCCGCTGCAGTGAGCGCCGCGCGCAACGGTGTGCGCACCTTGCTGGTGGAACGCTACGGCTTTCTGGGCGGCATGGGCACCGCGGGCGGGGTGACCAACTTCGCCGGCCTGTACGGGCGGCGCAACGGTGAGATGCAGCAGCTGGTGCACGGTGTCGCAGACGATCTGCTGGCGCGCATCGACGCCCTGGGCGGCCTGAACAAGCCGCAAGACGGCATGCAGGGCCGCATCCGGGTGCGCGCCTACGACACGTCCATCTACAAGTGCGCGGCCGACCAGCTGCTGCAGTCGGCAGGCGTCAGCATGCTGTTCCACGCCTGGGCGGCGTCGGTCCTGATGGCGGGCGACCGCATCGAGGCGCTGGTGGTCGAGACCAAGTCCGGCCGCCAGGCCATCCGTGCCCAGGTGTTCATTGATTGCTCGGGTGATGCCGACGTGGCGGCCTTCGCGGGCGTGCCCTTTGAAGTGGGCGACGGGCAGGGCAGTGGGTTGTTTCCGTCCACCATGTTCCGCGTCGGACATGTGGATGCGCCGGCGGCGCTGGCCGCCATTGGCGAGTTCAGCGCCATCAACGACTACATGGCCCGCGCGCAGGCGGAGCACCCCGGGCGCTACACGTTCCCGCGTGCGGGGGCGATCGTGCGGCCGCAGATCAACCCCACCGAATGGCGCGCCAACGTGACGCAACTGAAGAACGTGCACGGCCAGGCCATGAACGGCGTGGATGCACGCGAACTGAGCGAAGGCGAGTTGCAAGGTCGCCGCCAGATCGTCGATTACTTCCGCTTCCTGCGCGAGCAGGTACCGGGGTTTGCCGCCTCGCAGATTGTGGAGATCGCACCGCAGGTGGGCATAAGGGAGACGCGGCGCATCGAGGGGCTGTACGCCTTGAGCGGTGAGGACATCCTGGGTTCGGCACGTTTCGAGGACAGCATCGGCATCAACGCCTGGCCCATGGAGCAGCACCAGGACGGCCGCATCGACTGGGCTTTTCCACGCGACCCCGACCGCAGCTACAACGACCTGCCGTGGCGCATGCTGGTGCCGCGCCGCGTGAACAACCTGCTGGTGGCGGGGCGCGGCGCTTCGATGACGCACGAGGGCCAGTCGGCCGCGCGCGCCAGCGGGGCCTGCTTTGTCATGGGGCAGGCGGCGGGCACGGCGGCGGCGATGGCCGGCGGGCAGCCGATGCAGATGCTGCCTGTGGGGCATCTGCAGACGCGCCTGGTGCGCGACGGCGTGCTGATCGAGCGCTGAATCCGCGGCGCAGTGACATGCGCCGTGGACTTGCCGCGCTGAGGTGTTCGTACTACGCTGTCCGCGATGTTGGGGCCGCAGTCCGACTGACGGCTTCAGCAGTCCGATCTGTTTCGGATGCACGCCACGAACCGGGAAAGACACGCCGCCATGAGTACCCTGATCTATAGCCACCGAGCCTGTTTCGACCACCAGCCCGGCCCGCACCACCCCGAGTCGCCCCAGCGGCTGGAGGCGGTGCTGGCGGCCCTGCAGACGCCGGAGTTTGGTGACGCCGTCTGGCGCGAGGCGCCCATGGGCAGTTACGAGCAGGTGCTGCACATCCACACGCCGGACTATGTGGACGAGGTCAGGGCGCTGTCACCGCGTGAGGGCTACCGCGCGCTGGACGCGGGCGACACCATCATGTCGCCCGGCACGCTGGAGGCCGTGATGCGCTGTGTGGGCGCGGCCTGTGCGGGGGTGGATGACGTGGTGACGGGGGCGGCGCAGAACGTCTTTTGCGCCACGCGCCCCTGCGGCCACCATGCCGAGGCCAACCGCGCCATGGGCTTCTGTGTCTTCAACCAGGCGGCCATTGCGGCGTTGCATGCGCGCGCGGCGCATGGTCTCAAGCGTGTGGCGGTGGTGGACTTTGACGTGCACCACGGCAACGGCACGCAGCACAGCTTCTGGGATGACCCGGACCTGTTCTACGGCTCCAGCCACCAGTCGCCGTTTTACCCGGGCACCGGCGCCTGGCAGGAGACGGGCGTGGCGGGCAACATCGTCAATATTCCGCTCGCGCGCGGCAGCGGCTCGGCCGCCTTCCGCGCCGCGATGGAAAACGAGATGCTGCCGGCGCTGCGCGCGTTTGCGCCCGAGCTGCTCATCATCTCGGCCGGCTTCGACGCGCACCAGCTGGACCCGCTGGGCGGCCTGCAGTTCACCGACGACGACTACCACTGGATCACGCGCGAGCTGATGCAGATTGCCGACGCCACGGCGCAGGGGCGTGTGGTGTCGGTGCTGGAAGGGGGTTACAGCCTGGAAGGTCTGGCCAGTGGCACGGCCGCGCATGTGCGGGCCCTGATGGGGCGCTGACCGTGTATTGGATTGCTATCTAATTGATAGCTTTCGGCGCCCGTCCGTCATGGCTGGGCGCGTGATTTGACCCCAAAATACCCGCGCTGCAGGCGCAGAGGCGGGTTGGAACCGCTGCGGTATTCAGGCCCGCAAGGCCAGTTCCACGGCCTGCTTGGCCTCATCCACGCCGCCAAAGAAGCGGGTGGTCTGGGGCGTGGCCTTGGGCATGTGGGCCGGTGGTGCCCACAGGCGGCCGTCCAGCCAGTCGGCGGTGCAGCCGCCAATGTCCTTGGTTCTGAGTGTGCAGACCGGCACGTTGTCGAGCAACGCGGTCCAGGTCGGCTTGTTCTCTATCCAGGTGATATTGGCCATGGGCACATGCTCGAAGTGATAAATGTGAGCATTCTAGGGCGCCATCGCGCCCTTGCCAACTGAGGCTTGTCCAGCCAGCCCGGCGCGGTGCTGAGGCGGGGGACGCTCAAGCCGCGCGCTGCGGAATGCCCAGCCCTTTGACCACCGCCGGGCGCGCCACGAAGGCCGCCAGCACGCGGCTGACGTCCGGGAAGTCCTGGATGCCCACCAGTTCGCCGGCCTTGTAGCGCTCCAGCAGGTTGCGCACCCAGGGGAAGATGGCAATGTCGGCTACTGTGTAGTCGTCGCCCATGATCCATTGCCGTCCCTGCAGGCGCTGGTTGAGCACGCCCAGCAGGCGGCGCGACTCGGCCACATAGCGGTCGCGCGGTCGCTTGTCTTCATAGTCCTTGCCGGCAAAGAGGGTGAAGAAGCCCAGCTGGCCGAACATGGGGCCGATGCCGCCCATCTGGAACATCAGCCACTGCAGCGTCTCGTAGCGGCGCGCGGCGTCGGTGGGCAGCAGCTTGCCGGTCTTCTCGGCCAGGTAGATCAGGATGGCGCCGGACTCGAACAGCGGCAGCGGCTGGCCACCGGGGCCGTGCGGGTCAAGGATGGCGGGGATCTTGTTGTTGGGGTTGAGGCTCAGGAACTCGGGCGAGAACTGGTCATTGCTGTCGAAACTCACCAGGTGCGCCTCGTAGGGCAGGCCGATCTCCTCCAGCATGATGGACACTTTCACGCCGTTGGGCGTGGGCAGCGAGTAGAGCTGCAGGCGATCGGGGAACTGGGCAGGCCATTTGCGGGTGACGGGGAAGTTGGCGAGTGAGGTCATGATCGGTGCGAAAAAGGGTGCTGAGCCTGCGCACTGTAGCCCAAGCGGCGCCAACGTGCAGGTGCGGACGCAAGAGCAACTGAGTGCTATGAAATCAGTAGCGTCTTGCGCAGGACCATAAAGGGATATGGCAATTTTCAGCCATGAAAATCACGGCAGGCCGGCATCAGCGGTGCGCGTGTGATCTGCAGCGTGGCGTGGTCGATATCGAAGCGCTCCTGCAGTTCTTCTGCGGTCTCGCGCAGGAAGTCGTCGCCCGGCGCGCCCTCCGGCATGACGAGGTGCGCCGTCAGTGCCACCTGCGTGGTGCTCATGGCCCACACGTGCAGGTCGTCCACCCGTGCCACCCCCGGGCGTGCAGCCAGCCATCCGTGCAGCGCGGTGAGGTCGATGCCCTCGGGGACGCCGTCGAACAGCAGGTGCACTGACTGCCGCAGCAGCCCCCAGCTGCCGGCCACGATGACGGCGGCAATGCCCAGGCTGATCACCGGGTCCAGCCAGGCCCAGCCTTGCCAGAGGTAGAGCGCGCCGCCGATCACCACGCCCAGCGAGACCAGTGCATCGGCCGCCATGTGCAGAAAGGCGCCGCGCACATTGAGGTCGTGCTCGCGTCCGCGCAGGAACAGCAGGGCGGTGGCGGTGTTGACCACGATGCCGATGGCGGCCACGGTGATGATGGTCCAGCCTTGGGTGGGCTCAGGCGCGCTCAGGCGGCCAAGGGCCTCCCAGGCCAGCGAGCCCATGGCGACCAGTAGCAGCACGGCATTCGTGAAGGCGGCCAGGATGGAGGCGCGGCGCCAGCCGTAGGTGTGGCGGCTGTCGGGCTGGCGTCGTCCGGCCAGCGCCGCCAGCCAGGCCAGCAGCAGGCCGGCAACGTCGCTCAGGTTGTGGCCGGCATCGGCCAGCAGGGCCAGCGAGTTGATCTGCCAGCCGTACCAGGCCTCGATGGCCACAAAGCCGGTGTTGAGCAAGATGCCAAACACGAAGGCGCGGTTGAAGTCGGTGGGGGCGTGGTGATGGTCATGGGCGTGCCCATGATCGTGGTGTTGCTGCGGGTGGTGTGCGTGCTCCATGCTGCCGAGTATGCCTGTGGGGGCATGCCCCGCTGCGCAACAGGCTCAAGGCCGATTACGATGCGGCCATGACTGCCACCACCCTTGCCACTGATTCGGTACCGCTGCGCCAGGACGCCTCCATCATCGGTCTCGTCGGACTGGCGCACGCCAGCTCGCACTTCTCGCACCTGCTGCTGCCGCTGCTGTTTCCCGTGTTCATGCGCGAGTTCGGTCTGAGTTATGCAGAACTCGGCCTGCTGATGTCGGTGTTCTTCGTCGTCTCCGGGCTGGGGCAGGCCAGCGCCGGTTTTGTGGTGGACCGTTTCGGCGCGCGGCGCGTGCTGTTTGCGTCCGAGGTGCTGTTCATCGCGGCGTGCCTCATGGCTTCCGTGGCGCAGGGCTACGCGGGCCTGATGGCGGTGGCGGTGCTGGCCGGCCTGGGCAATGCGCCGTTCCACCCGGTGGACTTCACCATCCTCAACCAGCGCGTCTCGGCACCGCGCCTGGGCCATGCCTTCAGCGCCCACGGCCTGACCGGCAACCTGGGCTGGGCGGTGGCGCCGGTGTTCCTGGTCGGCTTGGGCGGTGTGCTGGGCTGGCGCGGCGCTTACGTGGCCGCGGCCGTGATGTACGCCGTCATCCTGGCGTTGCTGGTGTTGCAGCGTGCCAAGCTGCGCACCGAGGTGGTGGTGCGCGCGCCGCAGACCGGTGACAGCGATCTGGCCTTCCTCAAACTGCCGGTGGTGTGGTGGTGTTTCGCCTTCTTCATGCTCTCCACGATGACACTGGCGCTGGTCCAGAACTATGCGGTGTCGCTGCTGCAGGCCCTGCATGCCGTCAGCCTGGAAGCAGCGACGCTCACGCTCACCGCTTACATGCTCTGTGCGGCGGCGGGCATCTTCATCGGCGGCTTCGTGGCCGCTCGCCATGCCGACAGCGACCGCGTGGTGGCCTGGTGCATGGGGGGCGGCGCGCTTCTCATGCTGCTGTGCGGCAGTGGCTGGCTGGGTGCCGACGGCACCATGGCCGCGCTGGCGGCCACCGGCTTTGCCATCGGCATCGGCAATCCGTCGCGCGACATGATGGTCAAGAAGGCCACGCCCAAGGGTGCCACCGGGCGCGTTTACGGCACGGTGTATTCCGGCTTCGACGTCGGCTTTGCCGTGGCGCCGCTGATGTTCGGCGCCCTGATGGACCGCGGGCACTACAGCACCACCTTCTATGTGGCGGCCGCGGTGCTGTTGCTCAGCGTGGTGGCCGCCAGCGGCGTGGGGCGTCGCGTACGCGGCTGATCCGGCGCCGCTCGCAGGGCACAATCAGGGCCCATGAAGACTCAAATTGCGGGCCATCTCCTTGTTGAATGCCTGGTTGCCCAGGGCGTCACCCATGCCTTTGGCGTCCCCGGGGAAAGTTACCTCGCCGTCCTGGACGGCTTCCACGCCTACCGCGACCAGATCCGTTTTGTCATCAACCGGCAGGAGGGCGGCGCCGCCTTCATGGCCGAGGCGCAGGGCAAGCTCACCGGCCGCCCGGGCGTGTGTTTCGTTACACGCGGCCCCGGCGCCACCAACGCCTCCATTGGCGTGCACACTGCCTTCCAGGACTCCACGCCCATGGTGCTGTTCGTCGGCGATGTGGCCAGCGACATGCGTGACCGTGAGGCCTTCCAGGAGGTGGACTACGGCGCCTTCTTCGGCCCCAGTACCAAGGGCTTTGCCAAGCGGGTGGAGCGCATCGACGATGCGCGCCGCATCCCCGAATACGTGGCGCGCGCCTTCGCCACCGCCATGAACGGCCGTCCCGGCCCGGTGGTGCTGGTGCTGCCGGAAGACATGCTGGTGCAGGAGGTGTCGGCCGCACCGCTGCCGCGTATTGAGCCGGCGCAGGCCTGGAGCGACCCCGGCGCCTTGCGCACACTGCGTGAGCTGCTATTGAAATCGGAGCGACCGCTGGTCATTGCCGGCGGCGGCGGCTGGACGCCGCAGGCCGCGCAGGCGCTGCAGCGCTTTGCCGAGAACTGGAAGCTGCCGGTGGCCAACGCTTTCCGCTTTCAGGATACTTTCGACAACTTCCATCCGCAGTACGCTGGCGACGTGGGCATTGCGCCCAACCCCAAGCTGGCGCAGCGGGTGCGGGACAGCGACCTGATCATCGCCATCGGCCCGCGCCTGGGCGAGATGACCACCGGTGGCTACACCCTGCTGCAGGCGCCGCTCACCGAGCAGACGCTGGTGCACATTCACGCCAGCGCCGAAGAGCTCAACCGTGTCTACCAGGCCGACCTGGCCATCAATGCCACCATGAACGCCGCGGCGCGTTCGCTGGAGGTGTTGACGGCGCCGCCCACCGTGGCCTGGGAGGCGTGGACGCAGGCGTGCCATGCCGACTACCTGGCCAACCTGCAGCCGCAGGCCTTGCCGGGTGACATCGACATGCCGGCCATCATCGGCCTGCTGCAGCAGCACCTGCCGGCCGATACGGTGGTGACCAACGGTGCGGGCAACTTTGCGAGCTGGGTGCATCGCTACTGGCGTTTCCAGGGGATTGCCAAGGGCGCCAAGACGCAGCTGGCGCCGACCAATGGCGCCATGGGCTATGGCGTGCCGGCGGGCATTGCGGCCTCGATCCTCACCGGGCGCACAGCGTTCACCATCGCCGGTGATGGCGACTTCCTGATGAACGGCCAGGAGCTGGCCACGGCGATGCAGCATGGCGGCAAGAGCATCATCGTGCTGCTCAACAACGGCATGTACGGCACCATCCGCATGCACCAGGAGCGCGAGTACCCGCAGCACGTCAGCGGCTCGCAGCTGAGCAACCCGGACTTTGCGGCGCTGGCGCGCGCCTATGGTTATGCCGGCGTGCGTATCACGCGCACGGCTGAGTTCGAAGCGGAGTTGAAGGCGGCGGTGGCGCGCCCGCAAGGCACGCTGATCGAGGTGATGCTCGACCCGGAGGTCATCACCACCCGCGGCACCCTGAACGCCATCACGCAGGCGGCTCTGGCGCGTCAGCGCTGAGGAAGAGAGGGCGGAACGCCCGGCGCAGCCAGCAGAGAAAAGGCCGGCGTGAAGCCGGCCTTTTGCGTAAGGGGCGAGCCCGATTACTTGAGGTGCTTGCCGATCAGACCGGCCATCTCGAACATGGACACCTGGGCCTTGTTGAAGATTTCCTTCAGCTTGGCGTCGGCGTTGATCATGCGCTTGTTGACGGCGTCTTGCAGCTTGTTCTTCTTGATGTAGGTCCACATCTTGCTGACCACTTCGGTGCGCGGCAGCGGGCTGGAACCGACCACGGCGGCCAGAGCGGCGCTGGGGGTCAGGGCCTTCATGAAGGCGGCGTTCGGGGTGCGCTTCTTGGCGGGGGCCTTCTTCACAGCGGCCTTCTTGGCGGGGGCCTTCTTCGCAACGACCTTCTTGGCCGGAGCCTTCTTGGCGACAGCCTTCTTCGCCGGAGCGGCCTTCTTGGCCGGGGCCTTCTTGGCGACGACCTTCTTCGCCGGAGCCTTCTTGGCTGCAGCCTTCTTCGCCGGAGCGGCTTTCTTGGCCGGAGCCTTCTTCTTTGCAGTTGCCATGATTGAATTTCCTTCTAGAAGTTGATTAATCACCAGCGCAGAAGGGCTTCCTAGCTGGCATTGCGGATGCTACTGGAGAAAAAACGCATTTCCAAGCGAAAAATCGCTTTTTTCCCTCGGAGATGTTGTTTTTTTCATCGTAAGTCACAAGGCAGTTTCACTGGGAAAATAGCTGTTCTCCCCTCTGAGCACCTCTCGAAGGGGGCTTTCATTCACTTTCACCGAGAGGAATACGCCTCAAATGAGCACTCCCTTTGCCACCTGCGACCTGTGCGACAGCCACAAGAACGACACCACGGGCGACTTCCGCGTCCTGCCGCCGGTGTTCCGTGATTTCGGTGCCGTGCTCACTTTCTGCGGCCCGGTGGCCACGGTCAAATGCTTCGAGGACAACTCGCTGGTCAAGGCCATGGTGGACTCCGCTGGTGAGGGGCGGGTGCTGGTGGTGGACGGCGGCGGCTCGCTGCGCCGCGCACTCCTGGGCGGTAACCTGGGGGCGGCGGCGGCACGCAACGGCTGGGCCGGCGTACTGATCGACGGCTGCGTGCGTGACGTGGGTGAGCTGGCGACGCATCAAGTGGGCATCCGGGCGCTGGCGTGCATGCCGCTGCCGACGGAGAAGCGCAACGAAGGCCAGCGCGATGTGGCGGTGCAGATCCAGGGCGTCTGGGTGCGTCCGGGCGACTGGCTGTATGCCGACGCCGACGGCATCGTGGTCAGCAGCCGGCAGCTGGTCTGAGGCCCGGGCACGTCGCTTGCATGGCAGGTTCGTTTCTCATCCGGAGTTGCCATGGTGAATACCGATTCTCATCGCCACGTCTTCGTCTACGGCACGCTGCGCCGCGGCGAGGCCAATGACATCAACCGCCTGCAGCCGTCGCCGCGCTTCGTCGGCACTGCGCGCCTGCAAGGCGAGATGTACCGCCTCGGGCGCTACCCGGGGGTGATCCTCGGTGGTGCGGACTGGGTGGTCGGGGAGGTCTATGCCATCACGCCCGAACTGGAGCGCCAGCTCGACATCATCGAAGAGGTTTACCCGCAGCAGACTGACGAGTACGTCAAGCGTGAGGTGGTGGTGCCGGTAGAGGGCGAGATGCTGATGTGCCTGGTGTACGAAATCAATCCGCGCTACACGCAAGGGCTGCCGCGCATCGCCATGGGCGATTGGGTGCGCGGCCGCTGAGCGCACCTGAACGCGGGTGGGACACGACGGGGCTTGCCCGTGCGTTAGCGATGTGATTTCAAAATGAGTTTTTTGTTTTCATATCGAGAAATGATGCATTGACGCGCCGCCGCAAAATTTCTCAATACGAGACATGAGATTCCGCATTGCGAATGAATGTCTTCAAGTTGTTGATTTTATTGGGTTAAATTTTTGTCTTGTATAAGACATAAGAGCTGTACAAAGTCTTATACAAGACTTAAATTTGAGGCATCGGTTTTCAGAAATGTGCGAACTCACCGAGCCGCACCCCCGACTGGTTTCATGCAACTCAAGGAGAAAACTCATGCCGCAAAACCTGACTGAACAACTCAGCCGCGAACAGCAGATCGCCGCCCTGGAAAAGGACTGGGCGACCAATCCCCGTTGGAAGGGTGTGGAGCGCGGCTACACCGCCGCCGACGTCGTGCGTCTGCGCGGCTCCTTCCCGATCGAGCACACCATCGCCCGTCGTACCGCCGAGAAGCTGTGGGACATGCTGCACACCGAGCCCTACATCAACTGCCTGGGCGCACTGACCGGTGGTCAGGCCATGCAGCAGGTCAAGGCTGGCGTGAAGGCCATCTACCTGTCGGGCTGGCAAGTCGCTGCTGACAACAATACCTACACCTCCATGTACCCGGACCAGTCGCTGTACCCGGTGGACTCGGTGCCGCGCGTCGTGGAAAGCATCAACAACACCTTCCGTCGCGCTGACGAAATCCAGCACGCCAAGGGCATCAACGCCGGCGACAAGGGCTACATCGACTACTTCGCGCCCATCGTGGCCGATGCTGAAGCCGGTTTCGGTGGCGTGCTCAACGCCTTCGAACTGATGAAGGCCATGATCCGCGCCGGCGCAGCTGGCGTGCACTGGGAAGACCAGCTGGCTTCGGTGAAGAAGTGCGGCCACATGGGCGGCAAGGTGCTGCTGCCCACCCGTGAGTCCTGCCAGAAGCTGATCGCTGCCCGCATGGCAGCCGACGTGCTGGGCGTGCCCACCCTGGTGATCGCCCGTACCGACGCCGAGGCGGCCGACCTGCTGACCTCTGACTACGACGAGATCGACAAGCCCTTCCTGACCGGTGAGCGCACCGCCGAAGGCTTCTACAAGACCCGCAAGGGCCTGGACCAGGCCGTCGCCCGCGCCAATGCCTACGCCCGTTACGCCGACCTGGTGTGGTGCGAAACCGGTACGCCCGACCTCGACTTCGCCAAGAAGTTCGCCGAAGCCGTGCACAAGGTGCACCCGGGCAAGATGCTGGCCTACAACTGCTCGCCGTCCTTCAACTGGAAGAAGAACCTGGACGACGCCACCATCGCCAAGTTCCAGCGCGAGCTGGGCGCCATGGGCTACAAGTACCAGTTCATCACCCTGGCTGGTATCCACTCCATGTGGTACAACATGTTCGACTTGGCGCAGGACTACGTGAAGCGCGGCATGAGCGCCTACGTGGAGCGCGTGCAGGAGCCCGAATTCGCTGCCCGTGACCGCGGCTACACCTTCGTGTCGCACCAGCAGGAAGTGGGCACCGGTTACTTCGACGATGTCACCACGGTGATCCAGGGCGGCAAGTCCAGCGTGACCGCGTTGACCGGCTCGACCGAAGAAGAGCAGTTCCACTAAAACGAACTGCGCGACGAGCGCCTGCGTGCGGCGCTACCGGGACCAAGGGTCCGGTAGCGCCGCACTGCATTTGCGGGTCAAGTTTGATTAGTTTGAGAAATCTTGACATTCAAGATGATTCATAAGAATGTCTGGCAAGTTCAAGACGAGAACTTGATGCGGTTTATTTGCGTGTGAACTTATATTTACTTCAGTTGCAATGATCCACGCCAATTGCATTGGATGTTGCCCCTGGATTTGACGATTTCAGACTATCGGAGATCCGAAAGGAAACCATCACCATGACCAGAAAATACAAAGTGCTTATCTTGGGAGCGTCCTATGGGTCGCTGCTGTCGAGCAAATTGCTCATGGCCGGGCACGCCGTGACGCTGGTGTGTCGCCGCGAGACCGCCGCGCTGATCAACGCCGAAGGCACCCGCGTGCGCATGCCGGTCAAGGGTCGCGAGGGCATGGTGGAGATCGATTCGCGCCAGTTGCCCGGCCAGCTCGATGCCGTCTCGCCCAGTGGCGCCCGGCCCGAGCAGTACGATCTGGTCGTGCTGGCCATGCAGGAGCCGCAGTACAGCTCGCCGGGCATGCGCGAGCTGATGGAGGCCACCGCCCAAGCCAAGGTGCCCTGCATGTCCATCATGAACATGCCGCCCTTGCCCTACCTGGCTCGAATTCCCGGATTGGATGTGAGCAGCCTGCGCGCCTGCTTCCATGACGCCTCCGTGTGGGCGCATTTCGAGCCCGGCCTGATGACCCTGTGCAGCCCCGATCCGCAGGCCTTCCGCCCACCGGAGGAGAAGCCCAACGTGCTGCAGGTCGGTCTACCCACCAACTTCAAAGTGGCGCGTTTCGACAACCCCGCGCACACGGCGATGCTCGAGCAGATGGAGGCGGACATCGCTGCTGCCCGCCTGACGGTGGACGGTGAGGCCTTGGATCTGCCGGTCAAGCTCAAAGTGCACGATTCGATCTTCGTGCCGCTGGCCAAGTGGGCCATGTTGCTGACCGGTAACTACCGGTGCGTGCAGGCCGAGGGCATGCGCCCCATCAAGGAGGCGGTACACGGTGACATCGAGATGTCACGCCAGATCTATCAGTGGGTGGTGGACCTGTGCGTCAAGCTCGGCGCGTCGCCCGACGACATGGTGCCCTTCGACAAGTACGCCGCGGCCGGGCAGGGGCTGCTCAAGCCGTCGTCCGCGGCCCGTGCGCTGGCGGCCGGGGCCACCGACATTGAGCGCATTGATCTGCTGGTCAAGCTGGTGGCGGCGCAGCAGGGCCTGAGCAATGCCTCCGTTGACGAGACGGTCGAGCTGGTCAACGGCTGGCTGGAGCGCAACCGCAAGGCGGTTGCCGCCAAGAAGGCGGTTGAGGCGGTGTCGGCCTGATCGCGGGCGATCAAACAACCACTCATTACTCGGTGCCGCGGCCCCTCGGGTCCGCGGCGCCGTCTTTTCCGGCGCCGCAGGTTAGAATACCGGTACGCGGACGCATCGTCCGCCAGCAAGAGCGAGAAAGGCACCCTGGTTATGACACCGCGAACTACCACCGCCAGCGAGAAAGGTCTCAGGGGTTGCTAGTCCGCGCGCCCTTGGGCGCTGGTGCTATCGAATTCAAAGCAAGGCGCGGTCTCTACCGCGCCTTTTTCATTTTCTGCGAGTGAGCAATATGGTTCAGATTACGCTTCCCGACGGTTCCAAACGTGATTTTCCCGGTCCGGTGACGGTGGCCGAGGTGGCGGCTTCCATCGGTGCCGGCTTGGCCAAGGCCGCGCTGGCCGGCAAGGTGGGGGACAAGGTGGTGGACACCAGCTTCCAGATCACGTCTGACAGCCCGTTGTCCATCCTTACGGCCAAGGACGCCGAGGGCCTGGAGGTCATCCGCCACTCCACGGCTCACCTGCTGGCCTACGCCGTCAAGGAGCTGTTCCCGGACGCGCAAGTCACTATCGGCCCGGTGATCGAGCACGGCTTCTACTACGACTTCTCCTACAAGCGTCCGTTCACGCCGGAAGACCTGGCCGCCATCGAGAAGAAGATGGCCGAACTGGCCGCCAAGGACGAGCCGGTGGTGCGCCGCGTGTTGCCGCGTGACGAGGCCGTCGCTTATTTCAAGGGCATCGGCGAGCACTACAAGGCCGAAATCATCGCCAGCATTCCGGCCAATGAAGACGTGAGCCTGTACCGCGAAGGCAAGTTCGAAGATCTGTGCCGCGGCCCGCACGTGCCCAGCACCGGCAAGCTCAAGCACTTCAAGCTCATGAAGGTGGCCGGCGCCTACTGGCGCGGCGACCATCGCAACGAGATGCTGCAGCGCGTCTACGGCACCGCCTGGGCCAGCAAGGAAGAGCTGCAGCAGTACCTCACCATGCTGGAAGAGGCCGAGAAACGCGACCACCGCAAGCTGGGCCGCGAACTCGACTTGTTCCACCTCGACGAGCATTCCCCGGGGACTGTGTTCTGGCACCCCAAGGGCTGGGCAGTCTGGCAGCAGGTGGAGCAGTACATGCGCCGCGTCTACCGTGACAACGGCTACCAGGAGGTCAAGGGCCCGCAGATTTTGGACAAGGCGCTGTGGGAGAAGACCGGCCACTGGGACAAGTACCGGGAGAACATGTTCACCACCGAGAGCGAAAAGCGTGACTACGCCTTGAAGCCGATGAACTGCCCGGGCCATATCCTGATCTTCAAGCAGGGCATCAAGAGCTACCGCGACCTGCCGCTGCGCTACGGTGAATTCGGTGCCTGCCATCGCAACGAGCCCACCGGCGGCCTGCACGGCATCATGCGCGTGCGCGGCTTCACGCAGGACGACGGCCACATCTTCTGTACCGAAGACCAGATCCTGCAGGAATGTGTCAACTTCACGGCTTTGCTGCAGAAGGTCTACCAGGACTTCGGCTTCACCGACATCATCTACAAGGTGGCTACCCGTCCCGAGAAGCGCATCGGCTCCGATGAGTTGTGGGACAAGGCCGAGGCCGCGCTGATGGAAAGCCTGAAGGCGGCCAATTGCGCGTTCGAGATCGCCCCCGGTGACGGCGCCTTCTACGGCCCGAAGATCGAGTACACGCTGAAGGATGCCATCGGCCGTCACTGGCAGTGCGGCACCATCCAGGTCGATTTCTCCATGCCCGAACGGCTGGACGCCGAGTACGTGGGCGAGGACGGCAACCGTCACCGCCCCGTCATGCTGCACCGCGCCATCCTGGGCAGCCTGGAGCGTTTCATCGGCATCCTGATCGAGGAACACGCCGGCGCGCTGCCCACTTGGCTGGCGCCGGTGCAGGTGTCGGTGCTCAACATCACCGATGCGCAGGCCGATTACTGTCTGGAAATTGTCCAAAAACTGAAGAAATCGTTGCCAAATCAAGAACTTAGGGTGCAAACAGACCTGCGCAACGAGAAAATTACGTATAAAATACGCGAGCATTCGATGCAAAAGCTGCCCTACATCCTGGTCGCGGGCGACAAGGAGAAGGCAGCCGGTGCCGTCGCAGTGCGTGCCCGGGGTAACAAAGACCTCGGTGTGATGTCCCTCGAAGCCTTCGTGCAACTCATCGCGGACGACATCGCTCACAAGTCAGTCGAGCAGGCTCCCTGAGGGCTTTACGGCAGGTTTCTGGCACGTACCGGGCGGTTGCAGCCGCCTGGTGCGGCAAAGCTTTAAGGAATTGAACCATCGCTACTGAATTTCGTGATCGCCGCCAGCGCGAAGAACGCAAGCACCGTCTGAACCGTGAAATCACGGCACCTGAAGTCCGCATCTCCGGCCCGGAGAACGAGCCGATGGGGGTGGTCAGTCTGGCAGAGGCCCTGCGATTGGCAGGCGACATGGATGTGGACCTGATCGAGATCGTGGCCACGGCCACTCCGCCGGTTTGCCGCCTGATGGACTATGGCAAGTACAAGTTCCAGGAGCAGAAGAAGGCGGCCGAGGCGAAAGCGAAGCAGAAGGTCATCGAGGTCAAGGAAGTCAAGTTCCGGCCCGGTACCGACGATGGTGACTACAACATCAAGTTGCGCAATATCAAGCGCTTCTTGGAAGAGGGTGACAAGTGCAAGATTACCTTGCGCTTCCGTGGTCGCGAGATCACGCACCAGGAGCTGGGCATGGCCATGCTGGACCGCATGCGTGCCGATCTGGGGGACTTGATCGTGGTTGAGCAGTTCCCCAAGCTCGAAGGCCGGCAGATGATCATGATGATCGCGCCGGGCAAGAAAAAGGGTGGCGGCTCCCAGCCGAAGCCCGCCGCTGAAGCGGCGCAGGGTTAAGTTTCGTTTTCTGCGGGTTGCAAGACCGGCAGGAGATGCCGGGAAGGCGAGAGCTTTCCCGCAACGTGGTGGGTCTTGTCCCCGCCACGGCAGCAGTGAGGGTCAAACCTCGCTGCGTCAGAAGTGGTGGGTGATGAACTTGCCACTTCAAGAAGTGGCTCGGGGCCAACAAGTACGCAACGGGTGTTGCGTCGCCTCACGAGCACAAGGTAAATAGGAGCATAACAATGCCCAAGATGAAGACCAAGAGCGCGGCGAAGAAACGCTTCCGCGTTCGTCCCGGTGGTACCGTCAAGCGCGGTCAAGCCTTCAAGCGTCACATTCTGACCAAGAAGACCACCAAGAATAAACGCCATCTGCGTGGCGCGGTGACGGTGCATGAGACCAACATGGGTCACATGGCACAGATGCTGCCCGGCATGGGTATTTAATTAACGACGAACAAGGAGTACTCAAATGCCTCGCGTCAAACGTGGTGTAACGGCCCGCGCCCGTCACAAGAAAGTTCTCGCCCTGGCCAAGGGCTTCCGCGGTCGCCGCGGTAATGTCTTCCGCATCGCCAAGCAGGCGGTGATGAAGGCTGGTCAATATGCCTACCGTGACCGTCGCGCCAAGAAGCGCGTGTTCCGTCAGCTGTGGATTGCCCGTATCAACGCGGCAGCCCGTCAGTGCGGCATGACCTACAGCCAGTTCGCCAACGGCCTGAAGAAGGCCCAGATCGAGATCGACCGCAAGGTGCTGGCCGATATCGCGGTGCATGACATGGCGGCCTTCGCCGGCATCGTGGAGCAAGTCAAGGCCAAGCTGGCTGCTTGATCTTCACGCCAGGATTGCTATCGTTTTGGTAGCTATCTATGCACAAGAAACAAGGGCTAGAGCTTGAAAAGGCTTTAGCCCTTGTGCATTTGGCGAGGGCTCAGGAGAGTGTCGCCGCAGCGGCGCTGCCCTGATCGCTTTGCTTATCGCACCACAGAACTAGCGGGTTAGAACATGAACGAGTTGGATGCCATCGTCGACAGCGCGCAATCGGCCTTTGCCCAGGCGGCCACCCCGGCGGACCTGGAGAACGCCAAGGCCCGTTTCCTGGGCAAGACTGGCAGCATCACCGAGCTGATGAAGGGCATGGGGGCCCTGTCCGTCGAAGAGAAGAAGACTCGCGGCGCTGCCATCAACGTGGCCAAGCAGGCCATTGAGGCCGCGCTCAATGCCCGCCGCCAGGCCCTGGCCGACGCCGAGTTGCAAAAGCAGCTGCAGGCCGAAGCGCTGGACGTGTCCTTGCCCGGCCGCACCCGTGGCACAGGGGGCCTGCATCCCGTGAGCCTGACCATGGAACGCCTGGAGGCCATCTTCGGCTCCATGGGCTTCGAAGTGGCCCAGGGTCCCGAGATCGAAGCCGACTGGTACAACTTCACCGCGCTCAACACGCCCGAAGACCATCCCGCGCGCTCCATGCACGACACCTTCTACGTCGAAGGCGGTTCGGCCAAGGCGCCCAACCTGCTGCGTACCCACACCAGTCCGGTGCAGGTGCGCCACGCCCTGCAGCATGTGGCCGCGCACCAAGCCAAGGCGAAGGTGGGCGAGCCGATGCCCGAGATCCGTGTCATCGCCCCGGGCCGCACCTACCGCGTGGACAGCGACGCCACCCACTCGCCCATGTTCCACCAGTGCGAAGGCCTGTGGCTCGGCGAGAACGTGAGCTTCAAGGATCTCAAGTACCTGTTCACCGAGTTCTGCCGCACCTTCTTTGAGCGTGACGACCTGGTGCTGCGTTTCCGTCCCAGCTTTTTCCCCTTCACAGAGCCCAGCGCCGAGATCGACATCCAGTTCCAGCAGGGCCCGCTGGCCGGCCGCTGGCTGGAAGTGGCGGGCTCCGGCCAAGTGCACCCGAACGTGGTGCGCCACATGGGCCTGGACCCAGAGAAGTACATCGGCTTTGCCTTCGGCATGGGCCTGGACCGTTTCACCATGCTGCGTTACGGCGTGAACGACCTGCGCCTGTTCTTCGACGGCGACCTGCGCTTTTTGTCTCAGTTCCGATAATGAGCTACACCCCTGAGCCGCGCCCCGCGGCGCGTCTTCCCCTCAAGGGGACAACACCAGCGGCCCGGCAAAGCCGGTTCCGCGGTGTTCCGCGCCTGAAAGCCACGGCTACCTGTACACGCTAACGATTTCGCAGAGAACTACAAATGCAATTCCCCGAGTCTTGGCTGCGCGAATTCTGCAATCCGCCGCTCTCCACCCAGCAACTGGCCGACACCCTCACCATGGCCGGCCTGGAGGTGGAGGAGCTGCGCCCCGTGGCACCGCCCTTCACCAAAATCGTCGTCGGTGAAATCAAGGAAGCCGCGCAACACCCCAACGCCGACCGGCTGCGCGTGTGCCAGGTGGACGCGGGGCAGGGTGCCTTGCTCAACATCGTCTGCGGCGCGCCCAACGCCCGCCCCGGCATCCGTATCCCTTGCGCCCTGGTGGGCGCGGAGCTGCCCCCGGGTGAAGACGGCAAGCCCTTCCACATCAAGCTGGGCAAGCTGCGCGGCGTGGAGAGCCAGGGCATGCTGTGCTCGGCGCGCGAGCTGAAACTGTCTGAAGACCATGGCGGCCTGCTGGAGCTGCCCGCTGATGCGCCCATTGGCCAGGACATTCGCGAGTATTTGAAGCTGGATGACACGCTCTTCACCCTCAAGCTCACACCCAACCTGGCGCACTGCCTTTCGGTCTACGGCGTGGCGCGCGAAGTGGCCGCGCTGACCGGTGCGCCGCTTATGACGCCGGCCATCGCCCCCGTGGCCGCCAAGATCGCCGACAAGCAGCCTGTCAAGGTGAGCGCGCCCGACCTCTGCGGCCGCTTCTCCGGCCGCATCGTGCGCAATGTCAACACTCAAGCCGCCACTCCGCAGTGGATGGTGGACCGCCTGGCCCGTTGCGGCCAGCGCAGCGTGACCGCGCTGGTGGACATCTCCAACTACGTGATGTTCGAGTACGGGCGCCCGAGCCACCTCTTCGACCTCGACAAGATCCACGGCACGCTGGATGTGCGCTGGGGCAAGCCGGGCGAACAGCTCAAGCTGCTCAACGGCAACACCGTCACGGTGGATGGTGAAGTCGGCGTCATCGCCGACGACAAGGCGCTGGAGTCTCTGGCCGGCATCATGGGGGGCGACGCCACTGCCGTGTCCGATGACACCAAGAACGTCTACGTCGAAGCTGCCTTCTGGTGGCCCAAGGCGATTGCCGGCCGTTCGCGCCGCTTCAACTTCGCCACCGACGCCGGCCACCGCTTCGAGCGCGGTGTCGATCCGGTGCTGACCGTGGAGCACATCGAGCGCATCACGCAGCTCATCGTCGAGATCTGCGGCACGCCCGACACCGTCTGCGGCCCCATCGACGACCAGCAGGTCAACCTGCCCAAGAGCACGCCCGTCACCCTGCGCGAGGCCCGTGCGGCCAAGGTCATCGGCATGCCGGTGACGCAGGCGCAGTGTGCCGATGCGCTCAAGCGCCTCGGTCTGCCGGTGACGGAAGGCGAGGGCACTGTGACGGTGCTGCCGCCACTGTACCGCTTCGACCTGCAGATCGAGGAAGACCTGATCGAAGAGGTGGCCCGCATGGTGGGCTACGACAAGCTGCCGCACACCCCGCCGCAGGCACCCGTGGTGCCCAAGAGCCGGCTGGAGTCGCAGCGCAGCCCCTTCGCCGTGCGCCGGCAGCTGGCCGCCCTGGGCTACCAGGAGACCATCAACTACAGCTTCGTGGATGAGCGCTGGGAGCATGAGCTCGCCGGCAACTCCAACCCCATCAAGCTGCTCAATCCGATTGCCAGCCAGATGGGTGTCATGCGCTCCAGCCTGCTGGGCTCGCTGCTGCAGGTGCTGAAGTTCAACCTGGACCGCAAGGCCGAGCGCGTGCGCGTGTTCGAGCTGGGACGCGTCTTCCTGCGCGACGCCTCGGTGCCAGACAGCCACACCAGCGTGGCCGGCTTTGCCCAGCCCATGCGCGTGGCGGGCCTGGCCGCCGGCGGCGTGGACAGCCTGCAGTGGGGCACCAAGGAGCGCGCCGTGGACTTCTACGACGTCAAAGGCGACGTGGAAGCGCTGCTGGCGCCGCGTCAGCCCGTGTTTGAAGCCGCCGAACACCCGGCCATGCACCCCGGCCGCTGCGCCCGCGTGCTGTTGGACGGCGAATCGATCGGTTACGTCGGCGAGCTGCATCCGCGCTGGCGCCAGGGCTACGAGTTGGCCCAGACCCCGGTGCTGTTCGAGCTGGCGCTGGACGCCGTGCTGGCCCGCGACGTGCCCGCGCTGCGCGAGATTTCCAAGCTCCAGGCCGTGGAGCGTGACCTGGCCGTGATCGTGGCCGAGTCCGTGAGCCACGCGGCCTTGATGCAGGCCATCGGGGCTGCCCCTACTGCCGGCCTGCTGCGAAATGCGGTACTGTTTGACGTCTACCGCGCCAAGCCGGGACAGGCGGCTGGCGGATTGGCAGAAGGGGAGAAGAGCCTGGCGGTGCGCCTGACGCTCCAAAGTGACGAGGCCACCCTGACCGAAGCGCAGATCGAGTCTGCCGTGCAGGCGGTGCTGGCGCAACTGCAGACCCAACTGGGCGCTCGGCTGCGGGCCTGAGTACAGCGTACAAGAAGAACACACAACGAGACGGCGAAATCATGGAAATCACGGTCGAAAGTCTGGAAACCCCGGCGCTCACCAAGGCGCAGCTGGCCGAACTGCTGTTCGAGCAGATCGGGCTGAACAAGCGCGAGTCCAAGGACATGATCGACGCCTTTTTCGACCTGATCGCCGACAGTCTGGTCAATGGCAACGACGTCAAGATCTCCGGTTTTGGCAACTTCCAGATCCGCACCAAGGCACCGCGCCCGGGCCGCAACCCACGCACCGGCGAGGCCATCCCGATCAAGGCCCGCCGCGTGGTGACCTTCCATGCCAGCCACAAGCTCAAGGAGCAGATCCAGGACGAAGGGCGCTCCGCCGCCTGAGCAGGGCCGCCAGCTTCGTGGTCGTGCCTGCGGTGCAAACAGGCTTTGCATCCGGTCGCAACTTAGAGTAACCTTGCAGCTTTCTCTCGTACAGCATTGATTTCAATGGAGAAAGCGCTTCCTCCCATCCCCGCCAAACGCTACTTCACCATCGGTGAGGTCGGGGATCTGTGTGGTGTCAAGCCTCACGTGCTACGGTATTGGGAGCAGGAGTTCACCCAACTGCGCCCCATGAAGCGGCGCGGCAACCGGCGTTATTACCAGCACCATGAGGTGCTGATGATCCGCCGTATCCGTGACCTGCTCTACGACCAGGGTTTCACCATCAGCGGCGCGCGCAACAAGATGCAGGAACTGCTGCAGGCCGAGCGCGATCGCAAGCGCAACGGCGAGGTCATGCTTGACGGTGTGGACGTGCTGGAGATGAACGAGGCCGACATGGACGACTTCGTGGACAGTCAGCCGGACGATGCCGCCGCGTCGGCGGCCGACAGGCTGCTGCAGGTGCGCCGCGAGTTGTTCGAGATCCGCGATTTACTTTCAGCCCCGTACTGAAACCGGCCGCTTCGCACGCTATAATGCGAGGCTCGATCGGTGTGTGGCGCAGCCTGGTAGCGCACTTGCATGGGGTGCAAGGGGTCGAAGGTTCGAATCCTTTCACACCGACCATTTGATCTGAAAAAAGCCGCTGACTGTCATGGTCAGCGGCTTTTTCTTTGCCCAGGCCGCCGCCATGAAAAAGGGCCGACAGGATGTCCTGTCAGCCCTGGCAGAGGAGTAGTGGCGGCGTTACCAGCTCAGCCGCGGAAATCCGGCGAGGTACCACATGATGAAGGCCGGGATCAGCACTGGCAGCGCCATGCCGACGAAGGCCACCGCCGTCATCAGGAACGTGCCGATCTGGGACAGCCAGTCGCGCGACAGCTCGATGAGGTCGATTTCCCAGAAGTGTTGATGGTGCTTCATGTTCCTGATGGAGGCTGCCGCGTGTTGGTGTCCAACGGTATCACGCCGACTAGCGCTGTTTATAGCGGATTTGTGTCAATTTGAATCGCGGAATTGCCGGGGAATGACGCGGATGTTGCGGCCTTAGACGATGTCCACGTCATGCACCCCGAACTGGCCGCGTTGCCGGTCGGCGAAGAAGCGCTCCAGGGTTTCCTTGACGGTGCGAAAGGCAATCTCGTCCCAGGGGATCTCGTGCTCGGCATAGAGCCGGGCTTCGATGGTCTCGTAGCCGGGGTCAAAGCGGTCGCTCAGCAGGCGGGCGCGGTAGAACATGTGGACCTGGCCGACGCGCGCCACATTGATGACGGAGAACAGGCCTTCCAGTTCGATCTGCGCACCGGCTTCCTCCTCGGTCTCGCGCACGGCGCCTTGGGCGGTGGTTTCACCGAGCTCCAGGAAACCGGCGGGCAGCGTCCATTTGCCATAGCGCGGCTCGATGTTGCGCTTGCACAGCAGGATCTTGTCGCCCCAGTAGGGCACGGTGCCCACCACGTTGAGCGGGTTCTCGTAGTGGATGGTGGCGCAGGCCGGGCAGATGGCGCGTTCACGTGTGTCGCCGTCGTCGGGGAGGCGGTAGACCACGGCGATGCCGCAGTTGCGGCAGTGTTTGATCGGGCTGCGTTGCATGATGCCGCAGTGTAGTCAAGAAAACGCCGCGGCAGGGATCACCCGGCCGCGGTATGCCGGCTCGTCGGCCAGCCTGCAGGTGGCGGCCGAGCGGGGTTTCAAACCACCTTGAGCCGGATCGGTGCCAGCCCGGTCACGCCGCCTTCGAGCGTGTCCCCGGCCGCCACGGCGGCCACGCCCTCGGGCGTGCCGGTGTAGATCAGGTCGCCGGGACGCAGCTCCCAGGCAGTGCTGAGGTGCTCGATGATCTCGCCGATGTTCCAGATCAGCTTGTCGAGGTTGCTGCGCTGGCGGTCCTGCCCGTTGACCTGCAGCCAGATGTCGGCGTGCTCGATGTCGCCGGCCGCAGCAGCCGGGGTGATGGGGCCGATCGGTGCGGCTTCGTCAAAGGTCTTGCCGATGCACCACGGGCGGCCTAGTTTTTTCTGCTCGCCCTGCAGGTCGCGCCGGGTCATGTCCAGGCCCACGGCGTAGCCCCAGATGTGCTTCTTGGCGTCAGCGGCCTTGATGTTCTTGCCACCCACCCCGATGCAGGCCACCAGTTCGATCTCATGGTGGAAATCTTTCGTCAGGCTGGGGTAGTGCAGGGTGCCGGTCTGTCCCGGCTCCAGCACCAGGGCCGTGTCGGCCGGCTTGATGAAGAAGAAGGGCGCCTCGCGACCGGTGAAGCCCATCTCCTGCGCATGCGCCACGTAGTTGCGCCCGACACAGTAGATGCGGTTGACGGGAAAGCGGTCGGTACTGCCCACGACGGGAACGGAGACCGGGGCCGGAGCGGCGATGACGTAACTCATGCGAGCCTTTCTTCATTGTGGATGCCCAGGGCCTGATGCACCGGGCGGTCTGAGACACTGAACAGCACGCACCGTATTCGACTGCCGCAGCGTCCACGCGGACGGCACCGCGTTACGGCGGCACGACGCAACGGGCACGTGCTTGAGAGTCATATCGTAGCGGTCCTTGCCGGCCGTCGCTGTACGCAGTCCCCGCAGCGGCGACCATGTTGTTGCCGACTCAGTCCGTCTGGTGCCGGGAGACGCCGTGACCAGGGACCGTCTGGTATGGAGACTTCGGGTTTTCCCAGGTGACACGCTGCGACTACACTTGCGCGCAAGCCGGTTGCCCGCGGCGCGCCCTGTCTCTTCCCGTTCATGCTCTTCCGTCCTGTATGCCGAACAGCTTTCACTTCCAGCAAGCGCCCGGTCATTTGATACGCCGCGCCCAGCAGCTCGCCGTGGCCATCTTCATGGAGGAGACCGAGTCGTTCGACATCACACCGGTGCAATTCGCCATTCTCAGTGCGCTGATGGAAACGCCCGGGGCCGACCAGGTGACCTTGGCCGGAAGGGTGGCGTTCGACCCGGCGACTTCCGGCTCCGTCATCGGACGGCTGGAGGCCAAGGGCCTGGTGCGGCGTGAGGCCGATGTGCGTGACCGCCGGCGAAAGCTGCTGTGGGTCACCTCGGAGGGGGAGCGCACCGTGCGCGAGATGCGGCGTGCCGTGATGCGGGCCCAGGCCCGTATCGTGGGGCCGCTGGCGGAGGATGAGCGCGAGCAGTTCATGCAGCTGCTGAACAAGCTCGTGGCCGGGCATGAAGGTGAATAACCACGCGGAGGTCGCGGCGTAGGTACGGCTCCCGGGCATTTGTCGCGAAACGCCGTGGAACCGGCTTCGCCGGGCCACTGGCGTTGCCCCCTTGCGGGGGGAGGGCAGTTACAAGAAGCGAACTGTCAACGGGGGTGTCTCACGATTTCGCCAACAGCGTGAAGTGTTCCACCACCGGCGGGGCGGCAAAGTAGGGGCCGACGATGGCGCGCCATTCGGCAAAGGCTGGCGATTGGCGGAAGTGCACCGTGTGGTCTTCCAGCGTGTCCCAGAAGATCATCAGCAGGTAGCGCTGCGGGTGTTCCACCCCTTTGTTGACCTTGAAGCCGCGAAACCCGCGTGCCTTGCTGATCACGCTGTCCAGGCCGCGCTGAATCGCTTCGTCGAAGGCAGCCTGCTGGTCGGGGTGGATGCGGATATCGGCCAGTTCCAGAATCATGGTGTGCTCCTGCGGTGGGGTGATGGGGCGTGCGCTGCGGTTGGCGGCGTTCCTTCGTCGAAGTCGAGCGCCTCGCGAGAGTAGAACCGCAGTGTGTTGCGGCCGGCGGCCTTGGCCTGGTACATGGCCAGGTCGGCCTGTTTGAGCAGTTCGGCCACGCCTTGCTGCTGGTCCAGGAACAGCGCGACGCCGATGCTGGGCGTGCTGCGAAAGTGGTGGCTGCCGAGCTGGTAGGGCTCGTTCAGGGTCGCCAGGATCTTGTGGCCGACCGCCACCGCCTGCTCGCTGGCCTTGGCGGCGTTGATGCTGAGCTCCTGCAGCAGCACCACGAATTCGTCTCCGCCCAGGCGCGCCACCGTGTCGGCCTGGCGCACGCAGTCCTGCAAGCGGCGCGCCACCTGCTGCAGCAGCAGGTCGCCGATGTCGTGGCCCAGCGTGTCGTTGAGCTGTTTGAAGTTGTCGAGGTCGATGAACATCAGCGCGCCATGGTGCTTGCTGCGGCCGCTGGTGGCCAGCGCCTGCTGCAGCCGGTCATGCAGCAGGCGGCGGTTGGGCAGAGCGGTGAGCGGGTCATAGAAGGCCAGGCGCTGGGTTTCCTCTTCCGCCAGCTTGCGCTCGGTGATGTCGTGCATCGTCGCCACGTAATGGCTGACGCTGTCGTCGTCGCCGCGCACGGCCGTGATGGTGACCGACTCCGGGTAGATCTCGCCGTTCTTGCGCCGGTTCCAGATCTCGCCTTTCCAGGCGCCACTGCTCTTCAGGCGCGACCACATCGCGTTGTAGAAGGCGGCGTCGTGGCGCCCCGAACTGCGAAAGCGCGGGTTCTTTCCCACGACCTCGGCCGCGCTGTAGCCGGTGATGTCGGTGAAGGCGCTGTTGACACGCAGGATCGTGCCCTGCGCGTCGGTGATGAAGATGCCCTCCTGCGTCTCGAAGGCAGTGGCCGCAATGCGCATTTCGGCTTCGGTGCGGCGGCGCTCGCCGATGTCGGAGAAGATCACCACCGTGCCGGAGACGGTATCCGCATCGCGGATCGGGTGCGCCGAGTATTCGACGTACAGCGGGTTGCCGTCCTTGCGCCAGAACACCTCTTGCACTGCCTGGATGGCCAGGCCGGAGTTGGAGGTGCGGTAGACCGGGCAGTCCTGCAGCGGGTAGGGCGAGCCGTCAGCGCGGGTGTGGTGCACCAGGGCGTGGATGTCCCGGCCGATGATTTCTGCCACTTCGTAGCCCAGCATGCGGCTGGCAGCCTGGTTGATGAAGGTGCAGCGGCCGTTGCGGTCGATGCCGTAGATGCCTTCGCCGGTGGATTCGAGCAGCAGCAGCCGCTCGCGCGACAGAGCCTCGCGCGCCGCTTCGTCGTGCTTGCGTGTGGTGATGTCCTGCAGCGTGCCAGCCATCACCGGATGGCCAGCCAGGCCCGCGCTGCGGTTGCCGCGTGCGTGCAGCCACTTGGTGCGCCCGCCCGGCGTGTAGATGCGGTAGCTGATGTCGAAGGCGGTGCCGTTCTTCAGCGCGCGTTCGTAGGTGGCGCTGACGACGACGCGGTCCTCCGGATGCACCAGTCCGAACAGCACCCGCGCCGGCGGGTCGTCGGATTGCCGCTCCACCTCCAGCATGCGAAACACTTCGTCCGACCAGCTCCAGCGGTCGGTCTCGGGGTCGTACTCCCAGCTGCCCAGGCCGGCAATGCGCTGAGCTTCCGTCAGGTGCCGGTGCTCCCGCGCCAGCTGGCGTTCGGCCAGTTGCCGACGGTGCAGCGCGTAGCCCACCGATCCGAGTGACAGCACCACCAGCAGGCTCGCCCCCAGGCCGATCCACAACAGCCGCTGCTGCGCATCCCGAAGTTCGGTCAGCATGGCCTCGGGCCGCCGCGCCACCACCAGCAGCAAGGGATAGGGCGCGATCCAGCGGTGGGCAATGCCGCGCTCGACCTGGTCGAGGGCCGAGCGACGGATCACAAAGCCCGAACGCTCGCGCTGGTAGTCGGCCAGCAGCTTGCGCGGCAGGCGCGAACCCAGGTGCTGGTCCAGGTCGATCGAACGGCTGAGCAGCACCCCTTCGGGCGAAAACACCGACATGATGGTGTCGGCGCCCGCCGCCAGCGGCTGCATGAAACGCGTCAGTTCCTCGGGCGGCAGGAAGATCACGATGACGCCGAGGAACCTGCCGTTGCCGTCCAGGATGGGGCGTGCCATCTGGATGCCCCAGCGCTTGGTGATGCGCCCCAGCACCGGCTCGCTGATGTAGAGCTGGTCGATGCCGCCGTCGGCAAAGTGCCGGAAGTGCGGCCGATCGCCCAGGTAGACCGGCGCACGGTAGCCGGCAATGTCGCTGAACTCGGAGTAGCCGTTGCGCCCGATGACGGTAACCTGCACATCCAGTCCCTTGAGCGGGCCGTGGCGCAAAAGGTCGACGGTGCGGGCCAGGTCGTTGCGATGCAACAGGTAGTCGCGGCGCAGGATCAGCAGCGTGTTGTCGATACCGTCGAGCTGGCGCACCAGCGTTTCATCCAGGACCTCGTTCAGGTGCAGCAGGCCCTGGCGGAATTCGGTCTGCCGCGCTGCCTCGTCCTGCCGGGTCTGCCACTGCACCGTGCCCCAGATCAGGCTGAGCAGCAGGGTACCGAGCAACAGCAGCTGCCACAGCGGCGACAGCCGCTCCAACCGGCCCAGGCGGACCAGATGGCGCCAGCCCCGGGCGGGCCGGATGGGCGTGGAAGGGCCTGCAGTTGCCATGTTGTGGAATTCAGCGCTTTGTCGGGCGCAAGGGTTCTTATGCCAACCTATTCTAGTGGCGGCCTGCGCGAAAACAGGCAGGCTGGGGGCTGTCGGTTCCGGTTTATCCTCCCGCCATGAAACTGCACAACTACTTCCGTTCTTCGGCCTCGTTCCGCGTGCGCATTGCGCTGGCGCTCAAGGGCCTGGACTACGAGTACCTGGCCGTGCACCTGGCGCGCGGCGACCACAAGCTGCCCGAGTACACCGGCCTCTCGGCCGACGGCCTGGTGCCGCTGCTGGAGGTGGACGGAGAACACCTGTCGCAGTCCATGGCCATCATCGAGTACCTGGACGAGACCCGCCCCGAGCCGCCGCTGCTGCCGGCCGACGCGCTGGGGCGCGCCCGCGTGCGCGCGCTGGCGCAGATGATCGCCTGCGAGATCCACCCGCTCAACAATCTGCGCGTGCTCAAGTACCTGGTGCGCGAACTCAAGGTGGGCGAGGAAGCCAAGAACGGCTGGTACCGCCACTGGGTGCGGGTGGGGTTGGAAGGGTTCGAGCGCCAACTGGCCGCCTTGGCCGAGCAGCGTCGGCAGAAGGGCCTCGCACCGTCGGTCTACTGCTGGGGTGACACGCCGACGCTGGCCGACTGCTGCCTGGTGCCGCAGATCTTCAATGGCCAGCGCTTTGACGTGGACCTCGACGGCCTGCCCTTGACCATGGCGGCGTTCGACGCCTGTATGCAGCTACCGGCCTTCCAGCAGGCGCAGCCCGCAAGCTGCCCGGACCACGAGCCGTGATGCACCCGGACTGGCTCATTCCTCAATGGCCGGCGCCAACCGGCGTGCGTGCCGTCTGCACCTCGCGGGCCGGCGGCCATTCGGCACCACCCTATGACAGCCTGAACCTGGGCGACCACGTGGGGGACGACACCCTGGCCGTGGGTGCCAACCGGGCGCTGCTGGCGCAGGCGCTGGGCGCCCACCCGGTGTTTCTGCAGCAGGTGCATGGTGCCGGCGTGGTGGAACTCGGCCCGCACACGCCGCACGGCACCGTGGCCGACGCCTGCTACACGCGTGAACGCGGCGTGGCCTGCACCATCATGGTGGCCGACTGCCTGCCGCTGCTGTTCACCGACACGCGCGGCAGCTTCGTCGCCGCCGCCCACGCCGGCTGGCGTGGTCTGGCAGGGCAGGGCGGCGTGGGTGTGCTGGAGGCGGTTTGCAAGCCCTTTTCGGCTTTTGGCCTCTCTGGTCAAGCGCAGGGTGCTCCTGAAATCATAGCGTGGCTGGGGCCGTGCATCGGCCCGCAGGCCTTCGAGGTCGGGCCGGAGGTGAAGGCGGCCTTCGAGGGCCATGACCCGCAGGCCGCGGCCTGCTTCCGCCCCGCGGCCGCACCGGGCAAGTGGCTGGCCGACCTGCCGGCACTGGCGCGCCAGCGTCTGGCCGCGCTGGGCATCAGACGCGTCTACGGCAACGACGGCAGCGCGACCTGGTGCACCGTCAGCAATCCGTCACGGTTCTTTTCGCACCGGCGCGACGGCGTCAGCGGCCGCCTGGCTGCCTGCATCTGGCGGGCCTGAAGGGGCCTCGCCGGTTTCTGTCGCTTTTTTCTGCTGGGCTTCGCGCCAGGCGGCCAGTTCAGCCGCTTCGCGCGCCTTGATGGCACGTTTGCGCGCCGGCGTGGCCATGAGGTAAAGCACCAATGCCACCGGACCCACGCCATAGAGTACAAAGGTGATGACGGCGCCGAGCACGGAACCGCTGGAGTGGGTGGCCTCGGCCACGGCCATCATCAGGGCAACGTAGAGCCAGCCGATGGCAATCAGTATCAGGAACATGGGGCTTTTGACCGTTGTCAGTATTTCGAAGGGGTGAGCCTGAGATACTGGCCCACGGTGGATAGTCGCAGCACAAGGATCAGGCGTGACACAGGATTCTCCCGAATTTTGGGCCGATGCGGCCCGGCAATACCAGCAGGCCTTTGCCGACAGCTGGTTGAAGATGTTCCAGTCGTTCCAGAGCATGGATCTGGGACGCGAGGGGCCGGCGGCGCTGCCCTTGCCTGAGCACCCGGTGTGCTTCGCCCCCGACAAGCTGCAGGCGCTGCAGCAGCAGTACCTGCAGGAATGGACTCAACTCATGCAGCAGGGCGCCGGCGCGGCCGTGGCGGGTGACCGCCGCTTTGCCGCCAAGGCCTGGGGCGAAAACCCGCTGGCCGCGCTGTCGGCCGCCAGCTACCTGCTCAACGCGCGACTGCTGATGCAGCTGGCCGATGCCGTGCAGGCCGACGCCAAAACCCGCGCCCGCATCCGCTTTGCCGTCGACCAGTGGGTGGCCGCCAGTGCGCCGAGCAATTTCCTGGCCTTCAATGCCGAGGCGCAGCAGAAGGCCATCGAGACCCACGGCGAGAGCATCGCCAAAGGCATGCAGAACCTGCTGCACGACATTCAGCAAGGCCATGTGAGCATGACCGACGAGAGCCAGTTCGAGGTCGGCCGCAATGTGGCCACCACCGAAGGTGCGGTGGTGTACGAGAACGAGCTGTTCCAGCTCATCGAGTACAAGCCGCTCACCGCCAAGGTCTACGAGCGGCCTTTCCTGCTGGTGCCGCCGTGCATCAACAAGTACTACATCCTCGACCTGCAGCCGGACAACTCGCTGATCCGCTACGCCGTGGCGCAGGGGCACCGCACCTTTGTGGTGAGCTGGCGCAACCCGGACGACAGCCTGGCGCACAAGACCTGGGATGACTACATCGAAGACGCGGCCATCGAGGCCATCCGCGTGGTGCAGGCCATCACCGGCGCGCTGACCCTCAACGCGCTCGGCTTCTGCGTTGGCGGCACCATCCTGGCCACGGCGCTGGCGGTGCTGGCCGCGCGGGGTGAAAAGCCGGTGCACAGCGTCACGCTGCTCACCACCTTCCTCGACTTTGCCGAGACCGGCATCATGGACGTCTTCATCGACGAGTCCATGGTGCGCTTTCGCGAACAGCAGATGGGGCAGGGCGGCCTGATGAAGGGGCGGGATCTCGCGTCCACCTTCAGCTTCCTGCGCCCGAACGACCTCGTATGGAACTACGTGGTGGGCAACTACCTCAAGGGCGAGACGCCGCCGCCGTTTGACCTGTTGTACTGGAACAGCGATTCCACCAACCTGCCCGGGCCCTTCTACGCCTGGTACCTGCGCAACATGTACCTGGAGAACAACCTGGTCAAGCCGGGCAAGCTCACCGTCTGCGGCGAGCAGGTGGACCTGCGCAAGGTGGACATCCCGGCCTATATCTACGGCTCGCGCGAGGACCATATCGTGCCCATCGGTGGCGCCTACGCCAGCACGCAGGTGCTGCCGGGCAAGAAGCGTTTTGTCATGGGCGCGTCGGGTCACATTGCCGGCGTCATCAACCCGGCCAGCAAGAACAAGCGCAGCCACTGGATCCGTGCCGATGGCAAGCTGCCCAAGACGCTGGACGCTTGGCTGCAGGGCGCCGACGAACACGCCGGCAGCTGGTGGCCCGACTGGTCGGCCTGGCTCAAGGCCCAGGCGGGCAAGCAAATTGCTGCGCCCAGGACCTATGGCAAGGGCAAGCACAAGGTGATCGAAGCGGCGCCGGGCCGCTACGTGAAAGAGAAAGCGCAGTAATCGCGCTGTAACGACAACGCTTTACAAGGGAGCATCTTATGGAAGACATCGTCATCGTTGCCGCGGCGCGTACCGCGGTCGGCAAGTTCGGCGGCTCGCTGGCCAAGGTGCCGGCCACCGAGCTGGGCTCCATCGTCATCAAATCGCTGCTGGAGCGCAGCAAGCTCGATCCCACCCAGGTGGGCGAGGTCATCATGGGCCAGGTGCTGGCGGCCGGTGCCGGCCAGAACCCGGCGCGCCAGGCGCTGATGAAAAGCGGCCTGCCCAAGGAGATTCCGGCGTTGAACATCAACGCGGTCTGCGGCTCGGGCCTGAAGTCCGTCATGCTGGCCGCGCAGGCCGTGGCTTACGGCGACAGCGAGATCGTGATTGCCGGCGGCCAGGAGAACATGAGCGCCAGCCCGCACGTGCTGCTGGGCTCGCGCGACGGCCAGCGCATGGGCGACTGGAAGATGATCGACTCCATGATCGTCGACGGTCTGTGGGACGTCTACAACCAGTACCACATGGGCATCACGGCCGAGAACGTGGCCAAGCAGTACGGCATCACGCGCGACATGCAGGACGCGCTGGCCCTGGCCAGCCAGCAGAAGGCTGCGGCCGCACAGGACGCCGGCAAGTTCAAGGATGAGATCGTGCCGGTGGTGTTGCCGCAGAAGAAGGGTGACCCCATCATTTTTGAGAACGACGAGTTCATCAACCGCAAGACCAATGCCGACGCCTTGGCCGGCCTCAAGCCGGCTTTCGACAAGGCGGGTGGTGTGACCGCCGGCAATGCCTCCGGCATCAACGACGGTGCCGCCGCCGTGATGGTGATGACGGCGAAGAAGGCCGCCGCTCTGGGCTTGAAGCCGCTGGGCCGCATTGCCAGCTTTGCCACCAGCGGCCTGGACCCGGCCACCATGGGCATGGGGCCGGTGCCGGCATCAACGAAGGCGCTGGCGCGTGCCGGTTGGAAGGCGGCCGACCTCGACCTGCTGGAGATCAACGAAGCGTTTGCCGCCCAGGCCTGTGCCGTCAACAAGGAAATGGGCTGGGACACGAGCAAGGTCAACGTCAATGGCGGCGCCATTGCCATCGGCCACCCCATCGGCGCCTCGGGTTGCCGCATCCTGGTGACGCTGCTGCACGAGATGCAGCGCCGCGATGCCAAGAAAGGCATTGCCAGCCTGTGCATCGGCGGCGGCATGGGGGTGGCGCTGACCATCGAGCGTTGATGTGGTTGGGTTTTGAAGTGTTTTTGGCTGCTGAGCCTTGCGGGATAAGCGCAGGCAGCTACTGAATTGATAGCGTTTACAACGAGGAGAGCATCATGAGTCAGAAAGTAGCCTACGTCACCGGCGGCATGGGCGGTATCGGTACTGCCATCTGCCAACGCCTGCACAAGGAAGGCTTCAAGGTCATTGCCGGCTGCGGGCCCACGCGCGACTTCAAGTCCTGGTTGGACGAGCAGAAGGCCCACGGCTACACCTTCTACGCCTCGGTCGGCAACGTGGCCGAGTGGGATTCGACGGTGGAGGCCTTCAGCAAGGCCAAGGCCGAGCATGGTCCGATCGACGTGCTGGTCAACAACGCCGGCATCACGCGTGACCGCATGTTCCTGAAGATGACGCGCGAGGACTGGGATGCGGTGATGAGCACCAACCTGGACTCCATGTTCAAC